>Ga0307318_10000006_pt1 | contig 119591 bp, 104 predicted proteins | sample ER_DNA_367_FD_194500 | JGI IMG/M metagenome (GOLD analysis project Ga0307318, IMG submission 194500) | Bulk soil microbial communities from the East River watershed near Crested Butte, Colorado, United States - ER_DNA_367 | ecosystem: Environmental > Terrestrial > Soil > Floodplain | place...
ACGCGCAAATCGGGCCAACGATGTTGCCGCATCTGCGTGATCGGCCGGCGACGCGGAAACGTTGGCCTGACGGCGTCGGCGAAGTGAAGGGAAAGCGGCCGACCGTCTTCTTCAACAAGGATCTGGTCGCAGGCACCCCGGATTGGGTAGAGCGCCGGACGATCGCGCACAGAGATCACGACAACGACTATCCGGTGATCAATGATCTTGCGACTCTTGCCTGGCTGGCGCAGCTGGCCGCCCTCGAAATTCATGTGCCGCAGTGGCGTTTCGGGCGGGACGGGAAGCCTCAAAATCCTGACCGGTTGGTCCTTGATCTTGATCCCGGTGCTGGCGTGAGCCTGGCGCAGTGCGCCTGGACTGCGATGCTCGTACGGGACATCCTGCGCGACATCGGGCACGATCCGGTACCAGTCACCAGCGGAAGTAAGGGCATCCATCTGTACGCGCCGCTGGATCGCTCGCAGACCTCGGAGCAGGCCACCGAGGTGGCGCGCGAACTCGCGCTCGCGCTGGAGTCTGATCATCCTGACCTCGTGATCAGCAGCATGAAACGCTCGGAGCGGGACGGCAAGGTGTTCATCGACTGGAGTCAGAACAACGGCGCCAAGACCACCGTTTCGCCCTACTCGCTGCGCGGCCGGGAGCGGCCCTGGATTGCCGCGCCGCGGACCTGGGATGAACTGGAGGATCCGGATCTGCGGCAGCTTGAGTACGAAGAAGTGATCACAAGAGTGGCCGATCTTGGTGACCTACTCGCCCCACTGGCTCCGGACGCCGGCCGGGATCGGCTCGCTACATACCGCAGCATGCGCGATCCAGCGAAGACACCAGAGCCGGTGCCCGGAGGGCCCACGGATGGGCAGCGAGACGGCTTCAGATTCGTCATCCAGGAACACCATGCCCGCCGGCTGCACTACGACGTTCGGCTGGAACACGACGGTGTGCTGGCCAGCTGGGCAGTGCCCAAGGCACCGCCCACCGACCCGAAGATCAACCACCTCGCGGTGCGGACCGAAGATCATCCGATGGAGTACCTCACCTTCCACGGGAGCATCCCCAAGGGTCAGTACGGCGCGGGCGCGATGCGAATTTGGGACACCGGCACCTATCGCCTGCACAAGTGGCGTGAGGGCAAAGAAGTTATCGTCACGCTCTTCGGCCAGCCGGATGGCGGACTTGGCGGGGTGCGCAAGTTCGCCCTGATCCACACCGGCAGTGGAGATTCGCAGCCGGAGAAGAACTGGCTGATGCACCTGATGGACACCGATCCCGAAGACCTGGCAGCGCGCGGTGATCATGTCGAAGAGCGAGGTTCCGTTGAAGAAGCCGATTTTCCCGAGCAGGTAGAGCCCATGCTGGCGACCCTGACCGACGCCGCCCACTTTGGCGATGAGTCCGGCTGGGCATTCGAGATGAAATGGGACGGCGTCCGCGCCGTTGCCTATCTAGCCGCCGAGCGTGTCAAGCTGCTCAGCCGAAAGGGCCGTGACGACACCAAGGCCTATTTCGACGTTGCCGACGAGCTCCCCAAGATCAACGTCAAGACGGCGATCTTGGACGGTGAGGTGGTGGTGACTGATGCTGCCGGACGACCCAACTTCGGCCTGCTGCAGCATCGGATCAACCTCACCAAGCCGGCTGACATCGAGCGCACTGCCAAGACCTACCCGGCACAGTTGATGCTCTTCGACATCCTCGAGTTGAACGGCCAGTCATTGATCAAGAAGACGTACGAGGAACGCCGAGAGATCCTGGAAAACCTGATACCCCCGGAGCCCGGATCACGGATCCAGGTACCACCGATTTTCGAAGGCGATCTGCGGGCGGCATTGGAGACAGCTGATCAACTTCGACTCGAGGGTGTGGTCGCCAAACGCCGTAACTCGATCTACCAGCCGGGACGACGTACACACATCTGGCTCAAGATCAAACTACACCGTGCCCAGGAGGTTGTGATCGGTGGCTGGCGAGAGGGTCAGGGCCGCCGTGGCGGCGGAGTCGGGTCGCTGCTGATGGGACTGCCGACCGAGGCCGGCCTGCACTACGTAGGCCGTGTCGGATCGGGGTTCAACGACCGCCAGCTCGACGACATCCAGGCCAAGCTGGAGAAGCTGATGCGCAAGACCTCGCCGTTCATCGACGTGCCGCGGGAGGACGCTCGGGACGCGCATTGGGTCACGCCGTCTCTGGTTGGCGAGGTGACGTACGGCGAGCTCACGGAGCCAGGGCGGCTACGCCACCCGGTCTGGCGTGGACTGCGGCCGGACAAGTCGCCTGATGAGGTGGTCTGGGAGCGTCCGCCCGAAACCTGACGGCCCGACCGACGGACCCTTTTACTGACCGCGTCCTTCCAAGGCGGTGATGGCCTTGTGGATGTGGGCAGCCCGGGTCTTGGGAGTACGGGCCGTCACGACGTCGAGGATGACGGCATATTGGTTCGTTTTGCTGAGCGATTCGAAGGCCGAAGCCGCCACAGGGCTCGCCGCCAGGGCGGCGGCAAGATCGGGCGGGACAGTGGCCTCCTTCTGAGACTCGTACGCGGCGTCCCAACGTCCGTCGGCCTTGGCAGCCTCCACCTCGGCGAGGCCGGGCGGTCGCATCCGCCCCATGGCCATGAGCTCCTCGACCTTGCGCACGTTCACCTGCGACCAGCGGCTCCGTGGCCGGCGCGGGACGTATTTCTGCAGGTAGTACGTCTTGTCCAGCGCCTTGCGCTGGCCGGAGATCCAGCCATAACACAAGCCGACGTCAACCGCCTCGTCATCGGTCAGCGACCCGACGCCGGAACCCTTCTTTGCGATCTTGAGCCATACTCCGGCGCTCCGGTCTACATGCTCCGCCAGCCATGCCTCGAACTCGGCGGCGTCGCGAAATGCGATCACCTCGGCCGCGTCTGCTTCGGGTTTACGTGCCATGAGCGGACACTAACGATGCCCTTGTCAGGCGACGGACGGCGGCCGCAATGAGCAGCCACCGCCCGGCCCGAGGACTGGCGGCCTTGCCCAGCTCGACCCACGTCGCCTCGGCAAGTCCAGTCGTCCAACGCGGGACGTCCGATGGGACTCCTGCCCCGGCCGTCATGTGCCGAGGTCATTGGATCGAAGGCCGGCTGGTCGGCCTGACATGATCATCATTCCTCAACGATCCCCGCAAGCTGGAGGCCACGGTGCGCCGCCAGCCGCTCGGCTTCAATCTCCAACTGGCTGCGGATCCGCTTCGAAAGGGCGGTCCAGAGGGATAGGCGGAGCGTGAACGCGCGGCTGGTCGCCTTTGGTCGCCAGGTGCCGACAATGTCTGTGCCATGGAGCACAGCTCCGGGCCGGCCGAGAATCGGCCAGAGCTCCTTGTGCCTACTGACATCGGGCACGATCAAATCTCGATCCTTCCCCTGCAGGAAGAGATCGAACCCGCCAAGCAGCCGCAGCAGTTCTTGATCTTGCTCGATGTCGCCTACCTCGCCCAGCGCCCAAGCCTGCCGGCCAGCAACGGGGACTTCCTCCGCATCCTTAGGCCAGTGCGCCTTGATCTCGGCGACCGGCGAATCGAGGAACGCGGCGACGTCGCTCGGTGTGGCTGGGCCGAGGAACCTGAGGTAATTGCGAATCGGTTGCAGCGACTTCGGCGCGGCCAGTGGGTCCGGAGCAGGTCCAGGCGTACGTCTCGACCAGCCCGGAATGCGACGCAGCACAGGTGGTGAGGTGCCGGGCTCCAGCTCAAGCCCGGCGTAGAGGGCACCAATGCGGAAAGGTACTTCCCATGAATGTGTCGCTTTGCAGGCCCCGCAGTACCGGAGGTAGGGAGGATCCAGGAGCGCCGTGAGTTGGGTGGACACTTCGCCCTTGTCCAATGTCCGGGTTACCACGTGGCGCATCTGAGTAGCGACCTCGGTAAGACCCGCGAGGGTGGGAATTCCGGCCTCCTTGAGCGGCTTGTCAGCACCGATCACTCGTTTGGCCGCATCCCGATCCGACAGCGGCGAGGTCGCCACGAGAACCTCAGGCAGCTCGGTGCGCCGGTAGTAATGGGGCGCGCCCCGCAGGGTCCATACCAACGCCACGTCCGGGCTGGCTTCGAGCTCCGTCGCATCCCGTACCGGAACACCGCGGTTGGCCAGCGCCCAGCTCGCGCCGTCCCGACCGGTGTCTTGCACACCGAAGTCGAAGATGGCTGCATCGGTGATCGCTCGCGCGGCTTCCGGGCGGTCGAGCTGCTGTGCATGGATGCGGTACGCCAGCACCTGAGATCGCTTCATCACACTCCTGATGGCAGCGCCATAGGGCGCGCGTCCATAACGCATAAAGACGATATGTCCAGCCGCAGACACATGTGTCCCGCAGAATCACACCTCAGCCATCGGCAACAAGCCGCGCCCAAGCGTGATCCCAGGGATGTGGCGCCACCTGAAGTGTGATTTCGCGGGAAAAAAGATCTGCCCAACCGTTAACATCCGCCCCTGTTTTGAGGCCTTCACTAGATGTGAAGACTTCTCATCTCGATATCCAGGCCATGCTTGCTCAAGATGGCGTAATCACTCTCCGCCAACATCCCGAGCTCGCCGGTGCTATCCGCTGGCTCGCGAGACGTGGCGACCTGCAGACGGTCCTGCCAGGGGTCTACGCTCCGCCGCACACGGCCACTGCAATCGACACGCGAATTCGGGCCCTGATGGCGTGGGACCCGAACACAGTGCTGGTGGAAGGGGCCGCAGCTCGAGTCTCCTTCTGGCCCACAATTCGAGTTCCCTTGATCACTTGCGCGCTCAAGCACCATCGCCAGGCGCAAGATGGATTCCGCTTCAGCCGCCGACAGCTACCAGCTGAACTTGTCGTCAGAAGGGCTGGTCTGCGCTTTACCTCCCCGGCACTGACCGCGCTGGACTTGTGCGATTCCCTTGGCGGCGACGCCATCGATGAGGCGCTTCGGGCCCGAGCCACCACGCTGAGGCACCTGCACCGGGCGCTGGACTTGACGAGGGCCCGAGTCGGAAACCCGGAGCGACGCCGCCTCCTCCTCGACTCGAAGGATGAGCCGTGGTCAGCACCGGAGCGGAAGTTTCACCGACTGCTACGAGCTGCCGGAATCACCGCCTGGAAGGCGAACCGGCCCTTAGTGATCGGTGGCTCGTTGTTCTTCATCGACGTCGCTTTCCGCCACGTCAAGTTAGCCATCGAGATCGACGGCCGGCTCTACCACAACGACTCGGAGGTCTTTGAGACCGATCGTTGGCGTCAGAATCTGCTCATCCTGGACGGCTGGTGTGTGCTGCGCTTCACCCGGGCGATGATCGACGATCGGCCTGAGGAAGTCATCTCGATGGTGCGCAACGCATTGCAGATGCTGGGTGCCGCTTGACTCCCGCAGAATCGCACGCGAGGCGACGCTACGATCGCAGTGCCACGCACGAATCTCGCGGGCGGACGGCTGCTCGAGTGAGGTTCTGCGGAAGTTGCAGGAGGGTTTACCTGGCGTGAGTAGGGTAGGCCGCTCGGAATCGCGCTCGAGCGGAAGGACGAAACCATGGTCGAGCGTGCTAACTGCGTGATCGCCCTTCGGTCGGAGGGCGTCTCGCTTCTGCTCGACGTCTCAGGCGGGCAGCTGCCCGCAATCGTGCACTGGGGTGCGGACCTGGGGACTCTCGAACTCGCCGACGCTGAGGCGCTCATCCTTTCCAACATTGACCCCGGTGGCGCAAACGTCGTCGACGAGCCGGTCCGTCTCGCAATCTTGCCTGAGCACTGGACGGGCTGGGTGGGTCGCCCGGGCCTGAGCGGGTCTAGAGGCGGCCGAGCATGGTCCCCCAAGTTCACCTCGACGGAGGTCCGGGTCGACGGCAAACCGGTGATCGCCACGGACGGCCCGGCTACGGTGATCAACGCGGGGATGGCATCGGTGGAGGTGGAGGCGGCCGACGAGGTGGCCCGGCTTTGGCTACATATCACCATCGAGCTGACGACGGGTGGGCTGATCAGGGCACGCGCCGAAGTGATCAACACCGGCGATGATCCGTACGCCGTAGGCGATTGTGTGCTCGCGTTCCCGATCCCGCAGAATGCCCAGGAAATCCTGGATTTCGCCGGGCATTGGGGCAAGGAGCGAGTACCGCAACGGCGACTGCTTACTGTAGGCGCGCATGTACGTGAGGGGCGAAAGGGCCGGACAGGACCGGACGCAGCCACCCTGCTCCATGTCGGGGTACCGGGATTCACATTCGCCGACGGAGAGATCTGGGCCGTGCATACCGCGTGGAGCGGAAACCACACGCACTATGCGGAGAGGCTTTTCACCGGCGCGCAGGTGATCGGCGGTGGGGAACTGCTGTTGCCCGGGGAAGTGATCCTGCAGGCTGGCCAGACCTACCGCACCCCATGGATCTACGGCTCGTACGCACGCGGGCTCGATGCGCTGGCTCGGCGTTTCCACCGCTTCCTCCGCTCCCGGGAGAACCACCCTTCGGCCACCCGTCCGGTGACACTGAACGTGTGGGAGGCGGTCTATTTCGATCATGATCTGGACCACCTAGCTGAGCTTGCCGAGTGCGCTGCAGCCATTGGCGTGGAGCGCTATGTGCTGGATGATGGCTGGTTCGGGGCCCGCCGAGATGATCATGCCGGGCTCGGTGACTGGACCGTCTCCACGGCGGTATGGCCGCATGGACTGCATCCCTTGGTGGACAAGGTGACCGGGCTGGGCATGGAGTTCGGTCTCTGGTTCGAGCCCGAGATGATCAACCTGGATTCTGCAATCGCTCGCGCCCATCCAGATTGGATCATGTCCACCGGTGACCGGCTGCCCGTCGAGTCCCGCCATCAGCAAGTGATCAACTTGGGACTACCGGAGTGCTATGCCTACATCCGGGATGCGATGTTCGACATCCTCACCGAGTACAAGATCAGCTACATCAAATGGGATCACAATCGCGACTTGATCGATGCTGGCAGCGCCCCAGACGGCCGGCCCGGGGTCCACGAGCAGACCTTGGCCTTCTACCGGCTCGTTGACGAGATCAAGGCCGCGCATCCCGGACTGGAGATTGAGACCTGCTCCTCCGGCGGTGCCCGCGTTGATCTTGGTGTATTAGAACGGACCGACCGCATCTGGGTGAGCGACTGCATCGATCCACTGGAGCGGCAGCAGATGAACCGCTGGACTTCGCAGCTGGTCCCGCTGGAGCTGCTGGGCTCGCATATCGCGTCGGGTCGCTCCCACACCACTGGCCGGGTGCACGACCTATCCTTCCGTGCCGCGACGGCGATCTTCGGGCACTTTGGGATGGAATGGGACATCTCGGCTGCGACAGCCCAAGAGCTGGCCCAGCTCAAGGAGTGGATCAGCTTCTACAAAGCCAACCGAGGGCTGCTGATGGGCGGCGACCTGGTGCGCCTCGACTTCCCAGACCCCAACCTCCTCGCGTACGGCGTGATCGCCCCCGATCGCTCGTCGGCGATCTACACCGTCGTCTCGATGGGTCGATCAGAGGTCATGCTGCCTGGCCGCCTCCGTTTCCCGGGTTTGGATCCAGACCGGCGCTACCGTATCCGTCCCATCCCGGTCGGAAGCCCACCATCGGGCTTGAATCCACCTCCATGGTGGCGGGCCATCACGACAGAGTTCGAGCCGTCAGGCGAACGCCGCGCGCTCGGCTGGGGTCTGCCCCCAGACGGGGGCGACGGCCTGGTGCTCTCTGGTGCTGCGTTGGCATCGACCGGAGTGATGGCCGCCGACATTCATCCCGAGCATGCGATCCTCTATCGCGTGGAGGCGCTTGACTGATCCACGGCCAGGGCTGTTGCGATGCTCGGGGCGAGAGGCAATCGCGGGATCAATGTTGCCTGCACCGCGTGATACAGATCCGGCTTACCAGGCCAGACGGTCTCGATGACGTGATTGCTGGCGTCGAGCTGATGGTGCCAGGAGCCGTACGTCCGATCGAACAGGTAGCGCTCGGCGTACGCCCACCAGGTCGCGGCTAGGTTGGCATAGCGATCGTCGCCGGTCCGTCTCAGTAGCGCCGCGGCCGCGGCGATTGCCTCGGCGACCACCCAGTGCATCCGGTCTCGGACCATCGGCGTGCCTTCCCAATCGGTGGTATAGATGAAGCCGTCCGCACCATCGACCGCCCAGCCGTCGACTACCGCACGATCGAAGAGCGCCTCGGCGGCCGGCAGCAGCCAGTCCGGCGGGTCGGCCAGAGACGCCTCGAGATGCAGCAGCAATCTCGACCATTCCAGACCGTGTCCGACAGTGGCCCCGTATGGCTGAAACTGGTCGTCCGGGCGATCCCGGTTGTGCTCGAGCTGCGGCTCCCAATTCGAATCGAAGTGTTCGGGAATCCGCCAGGAATGCGGCTGAGCGAACTCCAGCGCCACCCGGCGAGCAATTTCGAGAGCACGCGCGCGCCACACATGATCACCAGTCACGTCCGCTGCGGCCAGCAAGGCTTCGACCGCATGCATGTTGCCATTGACCCCGCGGTAGTCGTCGAGGTGGGAGAAGTCGCGGTTCCAGGAGTCGACGAACATGCCGGCAGCGTCGTCGAAGAACCGTTGGTCCCAGATGTCGAGCGCTTTGGAGAGCAGATCGCGAGCGCCGGACAACCCAGCGACGGTGCCGGACGAGGCCGCCAGCACCACGAAGGCATGCGTGTAGCACGCCTTTTCGTCCGGACTCTGGCCTGTGGTGTCGATGCTGGTCACCCAGCCGCCGCTCGCGTTGTCCCGTAGCCGGCCGGTCAGACCAGCCAACGCCTGCGCCGCCAGATCCGCATTCCCGGATCGTCCGAGCAAATGACCGAGCACATAGACATGAACCATCCGGGCGGTGATCCATGTGTAGACGGGCCGAGTCAGGTCCGGTTGGCCAGTTGCGTCGAGCCAGGCAGCGCCGCCGAGCGGGTGCGGAAAGTGGCCGCCGAAGTTGAGGAGTCGGTCGCATTCGGTGGCGAGCGCAGAGATAGGGATGCCGAGGTCTGGTGAGGACATGCCCTTAAGGTAGCGGCGGCGGCGTGGCTGACAAGATAACCGCTATGACCCAGACCACAGCAGTTGATCATGAAGCAGAAGTCGCTGGCAGGCTGTCGCAGTTGAGCCTGGAGCAAAAAATTCGGCTGATGACCGGCGCGGACATCTGGGCATTGCATCCGATCCCCGAGATTGGCCTGCGGCGTCTTGTCACCTCCGACGGGCCGGCGGGGGTTCGTGGCGAGACCTGGGACGAGCGAAGCCCGTCTGCGAATGTGCCCTCACCTACCGCATTGGCCGCGAGCTGGGATCCGGTCCGTGTCGAGCGGATGGGCCGACTGCTCGCCAGCGAGGCGCGCCGCAAGGGCGTCGATGCATTGCTGGCCCCCACCGTCAACCTGCATCGGACTCCGTTCGGCGGTCGGCACTTCGAGTGCTTCAGCGAGGATCCCGAGCTCACGGCCATGATCGGCATCGCGTACGTCCAAGGGCTGCAGGCCGAAGGCGTGGCCGCCACTGTCAAGCACTTTGTAGCCAATGATTCCGAGACCGATCGGTTCAGCGTCAACGCACTGGTCGACGAGCGGGTCTTGCGAGAGCTCTATCTCACGCCGTTCGAGCGCATTGTCGCTGCCGGGGTCTGGGCGGTCATGGCCGCGTACAACAAAGTCAACGGGACGACGATGACGGAGAACCCGCTGCAACGCGACTTGCTCAAGCGCGAGTGGGCGTTCGACGGCGTGATCATGTCCGACTGGTACGCCACCCGCTCGGTGGCAGCTGCTGGTGAGGACCTGCTGGATCTGGCGATGCCCGGACCCGAAAGTCCCTGGACCGAAGGACTGCTTGAGGCGGTTCGGTCTGGTCAGATCTCCGAATCTGCTGTGGACGGGCACGTACTGCGCATTCTGCGACTGGCGGCTCGGGTCGGCGCACTTGATGGGCTCGAACCGGCGACGCCACCGGCGCGGCGCTGGAGCGAGGAGGAGTTGAGCTCCGAGCTGCGGGCAGCCTCGGCGGCCGGCATGGTGTTGATCAAGAACGACGGCACACTTCCGCTCGGGGGGAATTCAGTCAAGCAAGTCGCTGTGATCGGGCCGAATGCGGCGACGGCGCGAACCCTGGGTGGTGGTAGTGCCACCGTTTTTCCGTCCTACGTCATCTCTCCGCTTGACGGGCTGCGTGACGCCCTCGGTGAAGGGATTGAGGTTGTCAACGCATTGGGCGTCCGCAGTAGTGAGCGCATCGAAATCGCCTCGAAGGAGCTGCTGCGGCTCCCGGATGGCAGCGGCCCTGGCGTCGAAGTGATCTTCTTCGATGCAGAGGACCGTGAGCTGGGTCGGGAGCAGCGACAGGCAGCCAGCATGATGTGGTGGGGTCGGGTGCAGGAGGGTCTGACCGCCGGTCAAATTGATCATCTGCAGCTGACTACCCGGTTGCGAGTGCCCGAATCTGGTCGCTACAGCGTCGGCGCCTCCGGTCTAGGCGAATTCCGGCTGGTGATCGACGGCGAGGTTGTGGTCGACGAGGCGATTGAACTCCCCCCTGGTGCCGATGTGGTCGAAGGAATCATGAAGCCGCCACAGCAGCGCGCGATCGTGGAAATGGACGCTGGGCGGGAGGTGCCGGTCGAGCTCATCTATCGACCGACGGGCGGAGCTGCGGTGCTGGGTGGTGCCGATGTGACGATGCTGACCGTGCAGCTCAATGTCGCGCCGGTACTTGACGAGCAGGAGGAGTTCGATCGCGCGATCGCCTTGGCAGGCGATTCGGATGTCGTCGTGGTCGTGGTCGGCACCAATGAGGAGGTAGAGAGCGAGGGCTTCGACCGGACCAGCCTGGAGCTGCCGGGCCGGCAAGACGAGCTGGTCAGCGCCGTCGCCGCTGTCAACCCGCGAACCGTCGTGGTGGTGAACGCAGGCGCGCCCGTGCTGCTGCCGTGGGCGAACGAGGTGGCTGCTGTGTTGGTGTCGTGGTTCCCGGGGCAGGAGGCCGGCCAAGCCTTGGGCGACGTGCTGAGCGGGGCAGCCGAGCCGGGCGGACGGCTGCCGGTGACCTGGCCGAACACTGAGGAAGGGCTGCCGTCGGTGCAGCCGATGAGTGGCGAGCTGCCCTACGACGAGGGCTTGCTAATCGGCTACCGCTGGTATCTCGCGACCGGCCGTACGCCGCTTTTCCCCTTCGGGCACGGGCTGGGTTACACCACGTGGGCCTACGAGGGAATGGCGGTCGATGGCGACACCGTGACGGTCAGCGTCCGCAACACTGGCAATCGGCCGGGTCGTGAGGTCATACAGCTGTACGCCAGCCGACCCGACAGTGCCGTGGAGCGGGCTCCGCGCTGGCTCGTCGGCTCGGCGGTTGTGGACGCGGCGGCCGGAGAGGTGGCGAACGCGGCCATCACCCTGGCTGACCATAACTTCCGACACTGGGACAGCTCCGCCCACACCTGGACGATCGAGCCCGGCACCTACCAGCTGCAAGCCGGCCACTCGGTCGTGGACCTGCCACTGACGAGCGAGATCTCCCGCGGCTAGCCACAAGTCCTGCCCACGCAGAACTCGGTCGCGTACACCACGACTCGATCCCGGAGGAAACCTGGGTTAACCCACTCTTCGGACACTTCACACAGGTTGCGACATGTGCAAAGTGACTGCAACGTGGGTTAACCAGTTTCTGCGCGAGAGAGCGACTCGAAGTTGTAAGCCCAACGGCCCCCGAGCGTCTCGAGGTCGGCCAAGGAGTTGGGCAGCGCAATGGCTCTCAGCGGAGCGGGGCGCGAAGCAGGATCTCGTTGGTGTCAGACTGACGAATCTCCAGGTCGGCAATCTGAGACACCTGCAACGGAGTTGTGCCGCTCGGTCGCATCTGCTTGTTGGGCGTGGCTGGCCATTCTTTGATTTCCGAAGCGGCACCCGACCGGTCGACGACGAAGATCGAATAGGTCTCATGACTGCCACCGGGCCGCGGATCGTTAACTTCTGCGTACACGCATTCCACCTTGATCTGGGTGCCGTCCTGGACCGGGATGACATCAGCGATTGCAGTAATCCCCGATGGGGCGACTGGTGAGAAGGCGACCCGATGCGGTTCCTCCGGTCCCAGGGGGAGCAGCCCGGTTCCGACCGCTATCCCGCCGATCAAGAGGACAACGGCCGCCGCGATCCCCGCGGCTGCGGCCACGACCCGACGCCGTCGCGTCCGCACCGTCTTGATCATCTTCGGTAGCAGCGAGGGCGGCGGTCCCTGATCGATCACATCGGCCTGGGCAGCACCCAACTCTGACGTTTCGGCGTACCCCGCGCTGTCATCCGCCAACGACAACATCGCTGCGTCCGCTGGTGAGATCTGCGCCAGCAGGCCAGGAAGGGCAGCCAGTTCCGATACGGCCGCCTGGCAGGGGGGACAGCTGGCCAGATGCTCCTCGAACTCTCGTCGCTCGGCAGGAGAAAGGCCGCCCAGCACGTACGCGGCATCCCACTGCGCGAACTTGTCGGGGATTGCATTCACGGCCGAGTCACTCCTTTCTCCTGTAGTGCCAACCTGAGAGTTCTGAGTCCGTAGTGCAGCCGGGACTTGACGGTGCCTTCTGGGATTCGGAGGCGGGCGGAGATCTCGGCCACCGATCTGCCCTCGTAATAGGCGGCGTTGATCACGGAGCGATGCTCCAGGGACAGGCTGCCAAGCGCCTCCGCGATCAACCATCGGTCGAGTACGACACTGGTCGCGTCGCCGGCGCTTTCCTCTGGCGGATCCTCCATCCGTTGCTCGTGCCGCGACGCCGCACTACGCCAGCGGTCGATGATCAGGTTCCGGGACGCCGTGAACAACCAGGCGCGCGCTGCAGCATCGTCGCGCTGCCCGAGGTTGGGATCCTTCCACGCCTTGAGCAGCACCTCCTGGACGACGTCCTCGGATAGCTGGCGATCCCGGGTCAGCCGCATGGCGAAACGCCACAGCTCGCTCGCGTGTCGGTCGTGCAACTCCTGCAGCGCGGCCTCACGCTGTCCGCCGACCACCGAGCCTCCCTCTGACCTCACGCCCGCTGTCGTCCGCAGGCTCACTGCCATAGCCACTCTTTGCCCTGCCCTCATCTTTCACCGATGAGGACGACAGCGGCGTGTTCTCAGTTCAACCCTGCTCAATCCGGACAAGGTCGTCTGAAACTTGTAACCGGTCGGAATCTAGACCATAGGTGGCCGCATTCGATCTCGAAAAATCCGCAATGGTCGGAAATTGAGCTCTGTGCGAGGGCAGTTAGCTCAGCCAACCTCGGCTCGTACGCTGGGCCGGTCAGCAGCCTGTGGGTGGGCGACGGCCAGGTGGTCACCCGGACACAGCACCAGGAGCGACTTGCCCTCATGCGGTTCGAGGGAGATGGAGAAGGTGTGCAGGTCGTCGACCTCACCCACCTCCTGATCGGTAAACATGTCGACCAGCGCGCTGCCTGGCACGAGATGTTCCGAACGGACGCTGCCGGAAATCGGATGTGCCGAGAAGTTCAGCACTGTGACCTGCTCGGCGTCGGTGAGCTGATGCACCATCACCAGCATGGCCTTGTTGGACGGCTGCGGCACATCTAGCTGGACGCTGGTCGCAATCCCGTACCGCTTGCGAACGGCCAGAATTTCGGCCAGACGGCGGGCGAACGACGAGCTGTCCTGCAACTGGTCGCGCAGCGAGCCGTAGAGGCTGACGCCACGGGGCATCTTGGACAGCGACTCGTGAGCATGGGGCCGGTAGCCCATAAGGTCGTACGCCGCGCGGTGGATCCAGCGAGTGTCGCCATCTGCGAGGAGGCGGCTGACCTGCTTACGGTCCAGGGTGAGCATCCCGCATAGGTCCCAACCAGACAGTGCGAAAACCCCTGGCTGCAGTGCGTTGAACATTGCGAGCAACAGGTGCGCCTGTTTGATCTGCTCCACCTGTTCTTCAGTGAGCTTGGCGATGCTGGGGATGTCCAGCGAGGCGGCGATGATCGTCGCAGTGGTCGACGCGATGCCGTTCTCGGTGAAGGTTGCGTTGTACGGCGCTGCATCTCCGGTCAGATGATCAAGAAGATCCTCACGGATGGTGACAGCAAGCTGGTGACCGGTGAGCTGCTGGCTGCGGAAAGTGAACAGATCTCGCGCATGCAGGGTTTCGAAGTGCACCAGCTCGTAGGTCATCTCGTCGTGGTTCTGTAGCGCGTGCACCAGCGAGGCGGCCTCTACGCCGTGCTCCATCGCGAGGTTGAGGGTGAGGCGTACGAACTCGGTATCCGCGGTCGCGAGCGCGTGGTGATAGGCGGGACGGTTGACGAAGTCGTAGGAAAGATCGGCCCCACGCTCGGCGGAACTCTGGATGTCGTCGATGGTGAGGTTGAGTTCTTGGAAGGTGAAGCCGCCGACCTTGCGGACCATGCTGGCGATCAGCTGGTTGGCGGCTTCGGAAAGTGGATGGCCTTCCGACCAGGCAGGCGAGTCCTCGGCACTCTTCTCCACACCAAGGAAGCCGTTGGCGTCGAGCCGCAGCGCGCCGCTACCAAGATCACCAAGTGAATGCAGCGCGTCGCCGATCACCAGTCGCATGCCGGCGAAACTCGGATCCAGCCAGTTGATCGACGGCTGGCCCTCCTTGAAGTAGTGCAGATAGACCCAACGGCGCTCCGCACCATCCGGTCCGCGTACCAGCGCTGTAGCGCTCCAGTTTGTGTCCTTGAAACCGGGCTCGTAGAAGATCACCCGCTGCATCCGCCCGATGATGTAGCCGTGCTTGGCCAGTTGATCTTCGGCCTCAAGATCGAGATTGATCGAATCGCCCTTGGACACCGTGGGTAGCAGATGCCAGTCCTCGGGGTCGATCTCGACCATGTGGTAGATCCCCGGATAGTCGCCCACCTTCATTTCAGCCAGCCGGAAATCCGCGCCTTTGCCGGTGTGGCCCGGCACGATGTCGTCAATTACCATCCCGAGGTGGCCAGCCGCCACCTCGCACATCGACCGGAACTCTTCCTCGGTCCCAAATGCCTCGTCGATCTGTGTGCTGATCCGGTCAAAATGCCCATCGACGCTCGGCGTGGAGTCCCAGCCCACTAGACCGCCAGCCTTCTTGACCGGACCGGTGTGTACGCCGTCGATGCCGATCGCCTCGAAAGCAGTCCACAGATCGTCGTCGCCAAGGGTGCCCAGGAATGAGGTGCCAGGTTTGGTGATCATGGAAATCGGATACGCCGTGAACCACACCGACGCCTTCTCGATGGCCGCCCGCGGATCCGGGTTGGCAAAGGGGTTCTGCCACATGCTGCCCTGGCCGGAGAACTGCCTGGCGAATGTCTTTGCGTCCTCGAGCATCGACTGCTCGATAAGCCAGTCGACGTACGCGGCATTGTCGCCACTCGGTTTTCCAACGCGCTCGACCTTCGGTTTCACCGAGAAGAGATCGCGCAGCCGACCCCTCGGTCGCAGCCGTTTGGGCCGTGCGGGATAGCGCTGCTCGTCGTAGCTGATCTCGCTTGCTGCGTGCACCAAAGGCGCCGCCTGGTCAGCGTTGGTCTCGCTTGCCTGCTGCGCTTCAGGTGCCGGTGGATCCGCGTCAATCTCACTCATTGGCCCCCCTGTTCGCGCCGGTCTGGTCGGGACACTGCCGACGCTGCTCAGGCTAGTGCACGGTCCTTATTGGCACTCTGACAAGCTGTTCGGACGCTCCGACTCCTTGGTCGCTTGCGCTCTACCACAGAACCCGACACGTGGCCGCAGCCGCAAGCTCCTGCAGGAGTCGGAGCGAACAGCTCGTCATAGTGCACGGAGTCAGTGCTGGGCCTGCCAACTCGGGCTGCCCAGCTTCGCCTCGACCTGCTGGTCAAGATCAACACCGAGCTGCCGTGCGAGGATTGCGGCTGCGATCACGACATCGGCCAGCTGACCGCCGACCTCATTGTTGGTGCGGAAGCCCAGGCCTTGACCCATGGCTCGCCGCAAGGTCTTGACGCTTTCGCCGGAACTCTCGACCAGCCGCAGCGCGCTATCGGTCAGGCAATCCTCGCCGTCCCGCTCACGAAGACCATCCGCGAGTGCCATGATCCTTGGATCAGTGGCCACCATCGCCAAATCCGGGTCAGGGTCGCCACCCAGGATGGCGAAGCGGTAGCCGATGATCTCTGCCCTGAACCCTCGCTCACCGGGTCGCCGCTCACGCATCTCGCTGAATACCACGCCGGCTGCGCGGTGCAGCAAGAACAGCCCACTCAGCTCGTGCGGAGGCACATGGATCAGGAATTCGACGCCGAGCCCACGCGGCACAACGTACGGGTCAGTCGGGGGCACCAGCTCGATCCGCGAATGGGCCAATGAGAGGCATGCCCGGGGTTGATCCCCGTCTCGGGCGGACTCGTACTCCACCTTCCAGCCTGCCTGACTGAAGATCGACGCGGCGGCGTACGGATCCTCGGTTGCAAGCAGGGGGGCAAGCATTCGTGAACTCCAGAACAAGCGGTTGCGCCTTCCCTCACTCTTGCACAATTAGGACACTCTGGCGTGCGACGCGACCAAGCCAACTTGGCCGGATGTGGCGCATCACCGCCCGACGGAGCACAGCGCTAACGGCAGCCACACGGGCCACATGAGCCTCGAAGACACTGCCGTCGTCCGCGAGCATCCCACAGCTGCGTGGGATGTTGCGTGGCGGCGAAGCCTAGACTTCGGACCGATCATGCCGAGGCATCAGAAGCGTACGGGCGGTGCGACCATTCCCCGGAAGCTGGCCAATCCCTGCTTGGTACTGCTGATGATGATCATGGTCGTGAGCTGCTCAAGTCCCGGACCGCCGGCTCCCACCGAAACGGTCCGCGAACTGAGCCGGAGCCGAATCGCGTTGCCCGAGTCGGTCGCGGCGTCCTCGCTGGCCTCGGCCTCCGCGGAGTTGCTCGTGGGAGGGCGCGCATCGCGAGCGGAGATCACCCGGTGCTCTTCGCCGTAGACACCTCCGGCTCCACCCGCTCGGTCAGAACCCAGTCGAGGTATCTCTCAACTGGGTTCTGACAAGTCGGCCAGGGCGCGGAGCGCCAGCGGGTATCCGGCAACACCCAAGCCGACGATGATGCCGGCAGCAACCGGCGACACGTACGAGAGATGCCTGAACGGCTCACGGCGATGGACGTTAGAGATGTGCAGCTCGATCACCCGAGCTCCCGACCCGGCGATGGCGTCATGTAGTGCGACGCTGGTGTGGGTGTACGCCGCTGCGTTCAGCACGACGCCGACCGCGCCACCGGCCGACTGAGCTCGGCCAGCCTCCTGGATCCAATCGACGAGCTCGCCCTCCCGGTTGGTTTGACGGAACTCCAGAGTCCAGCCCAGCTCGTTCGCCACCTCGAGGCAGGAACGCTCGACATCGGCCAAGGTCGTCGTGCCGTAGATCTCTGGCTCACGCATCCCAAGCAAATTCAGATTCGGCCCGTTGAGGACGTACGCGGAGGTCATGGTGGTACTCCATCACAGCTGCGAGCGTCGGAAATCGCGCACCGCCGCACGGAGAAGGAGCGAGCGGAGGCGTTCTTTCCTCTGCGAGCGACGACGACGGCGGCGGATCCAAAGCGCGATGCGCGAGCAGCTCAAGAAATGGCTCCACTGGCCTTAGACGCGCGTCCCGACAAAGAACTCACGCGGCGGGCGGTTCTCGGTTGTCACCTCCGCAACCGAACGCGCGCGGAACCCGACATCAATCAGCACCCGGAGCCAGAGGGCACGCGGAAAGAGTCCGAATTCGTGCGTGTCGTGCACCACCTCCACAACGCCATCGGTCTCGCGAAGCAAGAAGGCGTAATCGGCGTGGGTGCGAGTATCAGTCGGGTCCGGATCGCTGGACCAGGAGAGGTAGCGCGCGCCGCGGCCGTCCGGCGCGTCCTGGCCGCCGTAATCGGTACTGGGCTCGAAGTTCTCGGCGATGTTGTCAGGCACGAGTACCGCGACACCACCTTGCCGGCAGTGTTCGTACGCGGTGCCTGCCGCGTCCCGTAGATCGGCCTCCGTGATCATGTAGTCGATAGCGTCGTGGACGAAAACTGCATCGAAGCTCCGCCCGAGACGGAGCGTTCGCATATCTCCCCGCAGATGATCACAATCAGGATTGAGCTGCCGCGACACTCTCAGCATCTCGTCTGATAGGTCGACCAGGGTCATCTCAAATTCGTTCTTGAGGTGGAAAGCGTTGTTACCGCCGCCGCTCCCTAGCTCCAGAACTGTGCGAGCCGGGGGGTTGGCGGTGCGTAGCAAGGAGGCCGCGAACGCTGCTTCCTCGGCGTACTCCTCAGGCGGGGAGATCAGCGGCCACCACGAGGCGAGTTCACCGTACAAGCGGTGCCTAGGATGCGCGACGCGATCACGGTCCTGGTCTGCGAGCTCAGTCACCTGCTCGAGCCTAATGCCGGGTTCAGCACCCGTTGACCTTGCGGCGACACTAGCGATCGGCGGCGCCCGGTTGATGCCAGGCGCTGTCCCGCCGTTCAGCCAGGCCACGTACATAGGCAGCCTGACCCGCGTGCTGCATGGTGTCCCCGATCACGCTGACGAGCCTGACTGAGGCCGTCACCGGCGGGTCCCAGCGGGTATCGACGATGCGATCCAGCTCGGCTGCCGTGATGCCTTCCAGATAGCGCAGGGTGACGTCGTGAACCGCCTGATGGTATCCGCTGAGGAGATCGCCGCTCACTCCGACAGCCGCTACGTCCTCGGGGCCTTGGCCCCAGCCGGTGGCCCACTTGCCAAAGGGCAGCCCAAACCTCTCCCGCCACTCCGGCCACACCTGCTCGACCTGCGCCACGCCGGCGACGTGATCGTCTTGAATCCGGCTTAGATGCCAGACCAACCACGCAATCGAGTTCGCCCCGGGATCGGGGCGATACGTGGCGATCTCATCAGTCAGCCCGTCGGTGAGATCGATCACCAGCTCGCGTATCCGCCCGAAAGCATCCACCAGAATCTGCTTTGCATGATCAGTCATATCACCGAACCCTAGCGGCAGATTTGATTGGAGCTGCTTGCGCTGTGTTTGATTGCTCGCTGCCGCTCGCGGCGGATCGCGCCAGGAGGCCGCCTACTTTGTCGTCGCTCGCAGAGGGAACTACGCCTCCGCTCGCTTCTCCGCAGCACGGTGGCGCGCGATCCGGTGTTTGATTGCTCGCTGCCGCTCGCGGCGGATCGCGCCAGGAGGCCGCCTACTTTGTCGTCGCTCGCAGAGGGAACTACGCCTCCGCTCGCTTCTCCGCAGCACGGCGGCGCGCGATCCGCTGTTTGATTGCTCGCTGCCGCTCGCGGCGATGTTCGCTGCGGCGCGAACATCGAGAACCCGCCGCAGTGCGGATCAGGACAAGTGGAACGGCTCAGGATCCTTCTTGTGATGATCATCGGCGCCCAGCGGCTCCTGGCCGCCGGCTTGTGTCGACTGCACTGTTCCTGGCCGCAGCAGCCGGATGATCACCGACTTCGAGGTGGGAGTGTTGCTCCCGACAGCCGTTGAGTCCAGCGGAACCAGTGGATTGGTTTCGGGGTAGTAAGCCGCCGCCGTGCCGCGCGGCGTCTGGTACGCGACGATCCGGAAGCCCCGCGCCCGGCGTACGTGATCATCACCTGCCCAGTGGGTGACCAGATCGACGATGTCGCCGTCGTGGAAACCGAGCTCCTCGATGTCGCGCGGGTTGACGAACACCACTCGCCGGCCACCCTCGATGCCGCGGTAGCGATCGCTGAATCCGTAGATCGTCGTATTGAACTGATCATGACTGCGCAAGGTTTGCAAGATCAAATGACCTGGCGGAACCTGCAGCGCCTCAATCGTCGACACCGTGAACTCCGCACGCCCGGATTCGGTCTGGAAGGTACGCGTGTCTCGCGGCGGATGTGGCATCACGAAGCCGCCAGGCCGAGAGACGTTCACCTCATAGGTCTTGCAGCCGGGCACCACACGTGCGATGTACCAGCGGATCCGGCGGTAGTCGTCCCGCATACCTCGCCAGTCAATGCTGTAGCGATCACCCAATGTCGCCTCGGCAAGCCCGGTGACGATCGCCACCTCCGATCGCAAATGAGGACTGGCTGGAGACAACGGTCCTCGTGACGCGTGCACCGAGCACGTCGAGTCCTCCACCGAGACAAACTGCGGGCCGCTTGCCTGAATGTCAATCTCTGTACGCCCCAGGGTTGGCAAGATCAACGCCGTCGTGCCGCAAACCAGGTGCGACCTGTTGATCTTGGTCGACACGTGCACCGTAAGGTCCGCCCGGCGAAGTGCTGCAGCAGTGACCTCGGTGTCCGGAGCGGCCTGAACGAAGTTCCCGCCGAGCCCGATGAAGATCTTGGCCTGTCCGTCGCGGAGCGCGCGGATGGCATCCACAGTGTCATAGCCGTCCTCTCGCGGCGGCTGGAAACCGAACTCGGCCTGCAGCCGGTCGAGGAAATGGGCCGGCGGGCTCTCGCAGATGCCCATCGTGCGGTCGCCCTGCACGTTGGAGTGACCCCGTACGGGAAGAAGCCCCGCACCAGGCTTGCCAATGTTGCCCTGGGCCAGGGCTAGGTTCACGATCTCGGAGATTGTGGCTACCGCGTTGTGATGCTGGGTCAGCCCCATAGCCCAGCAAAACACCGTCCGATCGGAGTCGCGGAGCAGTCGAGCCGCCTCGGTGATCTGCTCGCGGGACAGCCCCGTGGTCGCGACCACGAAGGCCCAGTCAATGGCCGACACATGCGCCCGCCAGCTCTCGAAACCGCGCGTATACCGCGCAATGAATTCATGATCAAGGGCATCCCACCCCAGAAGCAGAGCGCCCCATGCCTGGAAAAGAGCCAGATCGCCATTGATCCTGATCGGTAGGTACAGGTCTGCGAGGTCGGTACCTTTGCCGATAAGTCCGCGTGGCGTCTGCGGGTTGCGAAAGTTGATCAATCCCGCCTCGCGCAGCGGGTTGACGGCGATGATCTTGGCGCCGTGGCGTTTGGCGGTTTCCAGTGCGGACAACATCCGGGGGTGGTTGGTCCCCGGATTTTGGCCGGCCAAGATCAATAGCCTCGCGGCATGGACGTCGTCGAGAGTGACGCTCGCCTTGCCGATGCCGATGGTCTCGGCTAGCGCAACGCTCGTTGACTCGTGGCACATGTTGGAGCAGTCAGGCAGGTTGTTCGTGCCGTACGCCCGCACGAACAGCTGGTAACAGAACGCCGCCTCGTTGGAGGTACGGCCCGAGGTGTAGAAGATCGCTTCGTCCGGACTCGCCAGCGCATTGAGCTGATCCGCGATCAACCGGAATGCTTCGTTCCACTCGATCGGCTCATAGTGCGTCGCTCCCGGTCTCTTGATCAAGGGATGGGTGATCCGGCCCTGCTGCCCCAGCCAGTGCTCGTCGTGGCCGTCCAGATCGGCGATGCTGTGGTGAGCGAAGAACTCGGGCGTCGCCCGTGCCGTCGTGGCTTCTTCCGCGACGGCCTTGACGCCGTTTTCACAGAACTCGGCCGTGTGGCGATGACCGGGATCGGGATTCGGCCAGGCACAACTCATGCAGTCAAAGCCTTCGGCCTGATTGAGCTTGAGCAGCGTACGCGCGGCCCGCCTGGGCCCCATCTTCTGTACTGAGCGTTTCAGCCCCACAGCTACGCCAGGAATCCCAGCAGCATGGTCGTCCGGCTCGGATATGCCGATCTTGGCTTCGTCCCCTCGCGCCTTGCGCATCTGCCCTCCATCGCCGTACCGCCGCCTTTGTCAATCTAGCTCTAGCTGTTCGATAACAGCTGTTTTGCAGCTGCTCGCGCATCGCGCTTGGGAATCAGCCGTCGTCGTCGCGATTTCCGACGCTCGCAGCTTGGTTTGGTTACCGGCGAGAAGCACAATGGAAGTTACTGAAAAGTAACTTGCCGCAGAAGGTGCCGGATGAGCCATTACAAGTCCAATGTCCGGGATATTGAGTTCAATCTCTTCGAAGTGCTTGGGCGGGAAGAGATCCTAGGCACCGATCCATACGCCGACCTTGACCGGGCGACGGTTTCGGAAATCCTCGCTGAAGTCGATCACCTCGCTAGGACAAAGCTCGCCGAGTCGTTTTCCGACGCGGGTCATAACGTGCCGATCTTCGACCCGAAGACGCATTCGGTGACGGTGCCCGAGGACATCAAGAAGTCTTTCCGTGCACTCATGGACTCCGGGACGTGGCAACTCGAGTTGCCGGCAGAGCTTGGCGGTCAGGCCACTCCGCCATCGGTTCAGTGGGCGGTCCACGAGCTCAACATCGGGGCGAATCCATCGACAGCTCTCTATTCAGCCGGCCCCAAGTTCGCGTACATGTTGTGGGCAACGGGCAACGAGCGTGATCGACGCATCGCCAAGATCATGATTGAGCGGCAGTGGGGCGCCACGATGGTGCTGACCGAGCCGGACGCGGGCTCCGACGTCGGCGCTGGGCGTACCCGAGCAATTCCCCAACCAGATGGCACGTGGCACATCCAGGGCGTCAAGCGTTTCATCACGTCGGCCGAACATGACTTGAGCGAGAACATCATCCATCTGGTACTGGCCCGACCGCAGGGCGCCGAGGGTGTCGGCAGACCGGGCACCAAGGGTCTGTCGCTGTTCATCGTGCCCAAGTTCGGTTTTGATCTTGAGACCGGTGAGCTGACCGGTGAGCGCAATGGTGTCTTTGCCACCAACCTTGAGAAGAAGATGGGTATCAAGGCCTCCACGACCTGCGAGCTGACCTTCGGCGAGGCAGACGTCCCTGCCAAGGGCTGGCTTCTGGGCGAGGTACACGACGGCATTGCGCAAATGTTCCGCGTGATCGAACACGCCCGGATGCTGGTGGGCACGAAGGCGATCGCCACCTTGTCCACCGGCTATCTCAATGCCTTGGCATACGCCAAGACGCGAGTCCAAGGTCCTGATCTCACTCAGACTGCCGACAAGACCGCACCGCGAGTCGCGATCACTCACCATCCTGATGTGCGGCGCTCGTTGATGACACAGAAGTCCTTCACCGAGGGGTTGCGGGCTCTGCTGCTCTATGCCGCGACCATCCAGGACCGCAACGCCATCGCGAGGGCACACGGCACCACCGATGATGCGGCTGAGCGGCTGAACGATCTCCTGTTGCCTATCGTCAAGGGCTACGGCTCGGAACGCTCCTGGGTGCTGCTCGGAACAGAATCGCTGCAGACCTTCGGCGGCTCAGGTTTCCTTACCGACTATCCGATCGAGCAGTATGTCCGCGATGCCAAGATCGACACTCTCTACGAGGGCACAACCGCCATACAGGGCCAGGATCTGTTCTTCCGCAAGATCGTCAAAGACCAAGGTCGCGCGCTTGGTGATCTTTCGGCGCAGATCAGTGAATGGGTTGTCGCCGAAGGCGGAAATGGTCAGCTCAAAGAGGAACGCGCCCTGCTGCAGCAGGCCTTGGACGACGTCGGCGCAATCGTGGCGACCATGATCAACGATCTTGGTGTCTCACTGCCCGGGACACCTCGCAGCGATCCGCGTCATGTCTACAAGGTTGGCCTGAACACCACGCGACTGCTGATGGCGCTCGGCGACGTGATCTGTGCGTGGCTGCTGCTCCGCGGCGCTGAGGTGGCACTCGAGCGGCTCAATGAGGAGCTCTCGCCCCACGAGAAGTCCTTCTATGAGGGCAAGGTCGCCTCGGGCTGCTGGTTTGCGCGCACGGTGCTGCCCAAGCTGGCGGCCGAGCGTGCCATCGCAGAGGCGACTGATCTCGCCGTCATGGATCTGGACGAAGCCGCCTTCTGACCGCACAAATCTTGGTGGGTCGATAGCGCATCAGAGCGGAAGGCGAGAGACGATTGGCGCATGACTCAACCCGCCAGCTCGCAGCCGTCACGCATCGTCATTATCGGAGCCTCACTGGCCGGTGGCACGGCCGCCATCGCGCTTAGAGATCAGGGATACGAGGGCGAGCTGACGTTGATTGGTGAGGAGAGCCAACTCCCCTACGAGCGGCCGCCCCTATCTAAGGCTCTGCTGCTAGGGGAACGGGATGAACCGGACTGGGTCGCCGACGAGGCAACCTACGCTGACAAGGCCATTGGCCTTCGGCTCGGGACGACGGCTACCCGGATTGACCGCAGTCGCAAGGTCGTCGTCGCGAGTCGTCACGAGTATCCATATGACAAGTTGCTCATTGCCACCGGCTCGGCGCCCCGGCGGCTGGACGTACACGGCTCCGAATTGGACGGTCTACTCACGCTGCGGACGCTTGAAGAGTCGCTTGCGCTTCGAGAGCGGTTCACTGAGGGTGCCAGCGTAGTGATCGTAGGAGCCGGCTGGATCGGCTGCGAGGCCGCGGCGGCTGCACGGCAGCATGGGGCCAACGTGACGATTGTCGAGCCGCGGTCACAGCCTTTGCTCGGTGTCGTCGGTGAGCAGATCGGCGCCACATTCGCCGCGCTCCATCGTGATCATGGCGTGGACCTCCGGTTGGGTACCGGCGTCAAAGGTTTCGCTGGCGAGGGCACGGCCTCGTCGGTTCTGATCAAGGGCGGTCATTCCATCCCCGCAGACACGATATTGATCGGCGTAGGCGCTGCACCCAACATCGCCCTCGCCGACGCGGCCGGCCTCAAGCTGGCCGACGGCGGGATCGCCGTTGACGCAACCCTCCGGAGCTCCGATCCCGACATCTACGCCGCCGGCGATGTCGCGGCCCAGGACCATCCGAAGTATCGGCACCGGGTCCGTGTGGAGCACTGGGCCAATGCCAAGGATCAAGGTTCGCATGTGGCGGGCAACCTGCTGGGCGCCGAGGCACCGTATGAGTTGCGACCGTTCTTTTTCTCCGACCAGTACGACCTCGGCTGTGAATATCGCGGGCTCGCCGACCCGGCGAAGGACCGGCTCGTCGTACGAGGGGATTTGGCGTCTCGGGAGTTCACCGCGTTCTGGCTACGTGACGGCGCCGTGGCAGCTGCGATGAATGTGAATCAGTGGGACGACGGCGACGCCCTTCAAGAGCTCGTCGACTCCGGCCGCCAAGTCCCCGACAAAGAGCTCCTCGCAACCTGACTCCTCCTCTCCTATTACGCCGAGTTGTCAGCGTGGATGAGGGCGTTAGAAGAGAAGGGCGAGGGCGGGGTCGCTGAGAATTGCGGCCACATCGGCGAGGAAGGTCGAACCCTGGGCGCCATCGGCGAGCCGATGATCGAATGAGACCGACAGGGTGGTCACCCAACGCGGTTCAATCCGCTCATCAGATCCGTCACCGACCACCCAGGGCCTCCGGGCGATCTGGCCAATGCACAAAATGCCCGACTCTCCCGGATTGAGAATCGGGCTGCCGGCGTCGACGCCAAACACCCCGATATTTGTAATCGTGAACGTGCCGCCAGCCGTATCCGCCGGCTGAGTCTTGCCCTCGCGCGCCGTTGCCACGACCTCCTGCAGTGCTGCCGCCAGCTCGGCCAGGCTGAGTGACTCGGCGCCCTTGATGTTCGGGACGATGAGCCCGCGCGGGGTCGCGGTGGCGATCCCAAGATTGATCGAACTCTTGAGCACGATCTGCTGAGCCGACTCATCCCAGAACGAATTGAGCTCTGGCGTACGCCCAAGCGCCAGGCATACCGCCTTGGCGGCGATCAAGAGCGGGGAAACCCGAAGATCAGCAAACTCTCGCCGCGTCTTGAGCCGCTCCACCAGCCGCATCGTCGCGCTCACGTCGCAGTCCAGAAACACCGAGACGTGCGGCGCCGTGAACGCCGAGCGCACCATTGCGTCCGCCGTCGATTTGCGCACCCCCTTGATCGGGATCCGCACGTCCTCGCGCGGGGCTCGAGCTTCCACCCGAGGAGTGCCGATCTCCTCGACGGTCTCGACTCGCTTGCTCGCCGCGGTCACATCATCGCGGGTGATCATTCCACCCGGCCCGCTGCCAATCAGGCTCCCAAGATCAACGCCTAAATCCTTGGCCAGCTTGCGCACTGGCGGCTTCGCAAGTACTGCGCCACCAGACGGTGTGGGCGCGGGCGCCGTCTCACCCGGCCCGGGCAGCGGGGCGCCGGTTGGCGCACCCTGCTCGGCCTGCAACGGCTCGCGGTCGTCGGCACGTCGCGATACCGGAGCATGGGTGGAGAATGTGTCCGCAACCTGGTCGTGCGCCTCCACAGGTCCATCCCCCGCGCCGCGCCGTGGGCGACGCTTGGCCGACCCGGTTCGCGGCCCGTAACCGACCAGGTTTGGCACCTGAGCCTCGCCGCCGCCGTTGGTCTCCGCCGGTGATGTCTCCGCCACGCCATCCTCGATCGAGATGATCGGCGTACCGACATCAACCGTGTCACCCTCGTTCACCAGCAGCTCGGTCACTGTGCCGGCGTACGGTGTCGGCAGCTCGACCAACGACTTGCTTGTCTCCACCTCGACCAGGATGTCGTTGATCTTGATCTGGTCGCCGACCGCAACCCGCCAAGTGACGATGTCTGCCTCGACCAGTCCCTCGCCCGGATCCGGCAGCCGGAATGTGTGCAGTGCCATGCTAGCCCTCCCCCTCAGTAGGCCAGCGAGCGATCGACCATATCGAGGACCCGATCAAGATCAGGAAGATACTCCTCCTCGACGCGGCTCGGCGGATACGGAATGTCAAAACCAGCAACCCGCAGCACCGGCGCCTCCAGGGAGTAGAAGCACTGCTCGGTGATCCGCGCTGCAAGCTCGGCACCCAGCCCGAGATTCAACTGAGCCTCGTGCACGGTGATCGCCCGGCCAGTCTTCTGTACCGACTCGTCCACCAGCGCCATGTCCAGCGGCGACAGCGTACGGAGATCGATCACTTCAAGATCATGACCTTCCTCGCTGGCCGCTTCGGCCGCGTCCAGGCAGGTCTTGACCATCGGCCCGTACGCGATCAAGGTGACGTCGGTTCCAGGTCGCGCCACCCGCGCGGAATGCAAGGGCGCCGGAGTGGCTGACTCGTCCACCTCGCCCCGCTCGTGATAGCGCCGCTTGGGCTCTAAGAAGATGATCGGGTCGTCCGAGGCGACGGCCTGCTGGATCATCCAGTACGCGTCGACCGGATTGGCGCAGGTCACCACTTTCAGCCCCGCGGTATGGCAGAAGTAGGCCTCGGGGGACTCGCTGTGGTGCTCGACGGCTCCGATGCCTCCGCCGTAGGGGATCCTGATCACGATCGGCATCCGCAGCAGCCCACGTGAGCGGTAATGGAGCCGCGCGGCCTGGCTGACGATCTGGTTGAACGCTGGGTAGACAAACCCGTCGAACTGGATCTCGCACACCGGACGGTAGCCGCGTAACGCCATCCCAACGGCGGTGCCGACGATGCCGGATTCGGCAAGCGGCGAATCGATCACCCGATGCTCACCAAAGTCCTTCTGAAGGCCCTCGGTGACCCGGAAGACGCCACCGAGCTTGCCGACGTCTTCACCAGCGACCACCACCTTGGGATCGGCTTCCAGTGCTCTGCGAAGGCCGGCATTGAGCGCTTTAGCCATGGTCAGCATGGTCATCAGACGCCTCCCCCGTATGCCGGCTCCGCCTGTCGCAACTCGTCGGAGGAGTCAGCGCCTTCAAAGGTTGCTAGGTATTCGGCGAAGTTGGCCTTCTGCTCGACCAGATATGGGGTCTGCTCGGCGTACACATAGTCAAAGCAGTCGAGGATCTGGGGGTCAGGCAGAGCGAGGCAGCGGGCTCGAAGGTCGGCAGCGTAGTCGGAAGCTTCGGCCTCCACCTCGGCGAAGAAGGCCTCATCGCCGCTGCCGCTGCGCGTCAGATACGCCTTGACCCGCTCGATCGGATCCTTCAACCGCCAATGCTCAAGCTCGTCAGCGAGCCGGTACTTCGTCGGATCGTCGGAGGTGGTGTGGGCGCCCATGCGATAGGTGTAGGCCTCGATCAAGGATGGGCCGCTGCCCGTGCGCGCGCGATCGAGGGCCGCCGTAGTGGCCGCGTATACCGCGAGCACGTCGTTGCCGTCGACGCGCACGCCGGGGAAACCGAAGCCAGAAGCCCTGCGATACAAGGGAATTCGAGACTGCCGCTCGATCGGCTCGGAGATCGCCCACTGATTGTTCTGGCAGAAGAAGACGATGGGCGCGTTGTAGGAACTGGCGAAGATGAAAGCCTCGTTGACATCGCCCTGGCTGGTTGCGCCGTCACCGAAGTAACCCACCACTGCCATGTCGCGGTCGGGATCGCCGGTGCCGACCAGGCCATCGCGTTCTACCGCCATCGCATAGCCGGTGGCATGCAAGGTCTGCGCCCCAATGACGACCGTGTAGAGGTGGAAGCGGCTCTTCTGAGAGTCCCAGCCACCAAGATCAACTCCGCGGAACAGGGCCAGCAGGTGCAGTGGGTCGACACCCAGGCACCACGCCACGCCGTGCTCTCGATAGGTGGGAAAAACAAAGTCATGCTTGCCGAGCGCGCGGCCCGAGCCGACCTGGGCCGCCTCTTGGCCTAGACACGAAGCCCACAGTCCGAGTTCGCCCTGGCGCTGCAGGGCGGTCGCCTCGGAATCGACCCGGCGGGTCAGCACCATGTCGTGGTAGAAGCTCTTGATCTGATCGTCGTCGCCGCTGAAGGAGTACTCGGGATGTTCTAGTCGCTCACCCTCCGGTGTAAGCAGCTGGACCAGCTCGACCTCTCCGCTCGCACCGCTGGCGTCGCTCATTGGTGCATCCTCTCGTCACCGGATGCGGTGGTTCCGCATCTCATCGGTCCCGGTGCGGGATCGCCGCGCTGGGTGGTACCACCACCCTCCGGGGCGTTGGTTTCGCTCCGGCTCGCCATGTCCAGCGAGCGGACTAGGACTGGCACGGCGGCTCCTTGTGGGTGCACCGGGCCAGCCGCACCCCAACGTACCGCCTCGCTTTCCGAGGCGGGAAAACAACTTGTATGTCCTACCTTCGATCGCCGGGTCGCCTGACGATTCCCTGGAAACCTCACGCCAGCCGCTCGCTATCGGCCCGACACGCCGAGTGGAAGCGCGGCTAGCGTGAGCTTTTGAGGGATTGCTGGAAGCGCAGAATGCGGATCAGGGCCGCTGCGACCGCCTCGGGGCCGGCGGCAAGAGAGACGCGGACGGCGGTACCACCGTCTCGTTGGTCGAAGTCGGTACCCGGAGTGAGCGCCACACCGTGTTCCTCCAGCAGCGCCTCGCACCACGACTCAGCGTCGGGATGCGGGCCGAGCTGGCCACCGATGCCCGCATACACATAGAAGGCGCCATCGGCAGGTGCGACGCCGGTCCAGCCAAGATCATCAACAGCCTGAAGCACAATCGTTCGGGCATCAGCAAAGGCTGAGACCGCGGCATCAGCTTCCCGGTAGGACTCCTCAGTGAAGGCAGCGATCGCCGCATGCTGGGCTGGTACTGGCGGGCACAGAGCGAAGTTCCCGGCCAGTGCGTCGAAGGACGCCACCAGATCGGCCGGCACCAGGCTCCATCCGAGCCGCCAGCCTGTCATTCCCCAGTACTTGGAGAAAGAGGAGATCACGATGGCTTCGCGATCATGCTCCCAGGCGCAGCTGGCTGCGACCGTATGGTCGGTGATTCCGTGGTAGATCTCGTCGCTCACCAGCCGAACTTCATGATCACGACACCAGGCTGCGAGTTCCGCGAGATGATCAGGAGTGACCATAGTCCCCGTGGGATTGGCCGGAGAGCCGATCACCAAGCCGGCCAGAGGCGCGGCCGCGTGTGCCTGCTCCAGCATCTCCACCGTCGGCTGGAAGCGTTCCGCTGGACCGCAGGCCAGCTCGACTACCTGACATCCCAGCGAGGCCAGAATGTTCCGGTACGCCGGATAGCCCGGCCGGGTCAATGCCACCCGGTCACCATGATCAAAAGCGGCCAGGAAGCTAAGTAGGAAGGCGCCCGATGAACCCGTGGTCAACGCGATTTGATCTTCATCGACGTTTAGCGAGTACCAGCGCCGGTAGTGTGCCGCGATCTCGCGTCGCAGCGGCTTGATGCCAAAGGTTTCGGTGTAGCCCAGCGGCGTACGGTCGACCATCAGCTCGGCGGCCCGACGCCGGACGTCTGCCGGGGCCCCTTGAGACGGCTCGCCAGCACAGAGTGAGATGACCTCCCGACCCTGGGCACGCAATTGTGCCACGCGGTTGAGGATGCTCATGACCGCGAACGGCGGAACGGCGGCCCGGTGCGACGGTTTCATGCGTTCTGCAGGCGCTTGCGCGCGCGGTATGCGGCAACGTTGGTCCGGTTGCCGCAGTTGCCGGTATCGCAGTAGCGCTTCGAGGAGTTCTTGGAGAGATCGACCAGCACATCTTCACAGTCCTCGGCGGCACAGATCCGCAGCCGGCCGAGCTCGTCGGCTCTGATCAGATCCAGGAAGGCCATCGCAGCCTCGGCCGCGATCCGGTCGGCAAGCGGCGCGTCTGGGCGGGTGACGTGCAGGTGCCAGTCCCACTCGTCGTGGCGGGCCAGGTAAGGCCGGGCCTCGGCCTCCTCGAGGATCTGGTTGACCAGAGCGGCTGCCTCGTCGCGATCTTTGATTGTCCAGAATCTGCGGAGTCGGGGACGCAGGACACGTACTGATTCGAGCTCCTCATGGTTCCGACGAACGACACCCGAGTAGGGACTGCGGGCCAGGAAGTCGTCGAAATCAGCCAAGGTGACCAGCGTGTCACCCTCGAGCCCCACAGTGTTCACCAGGGCCGCGGCCTCAGCAAGAGCGCGCTCGCTGTCATGACTAAAAAGCATCTTGACTCCTGACATGATGTGCTCTAGTGTCATTAGTGTACTCGATTTTGGTCATGACAGGGATATGGCGGGCAAGCTGAGGAGGAGAGGGAGATGACGACCGTTGCTCGGGAAGAAGCCCGAACGGTCGCCGACCGGAGCTATGGCGCGGGACTGACCCTTGCGCTCGTCTCGGCGTCATTCTTTGGACTCTCTGGCTCGCTCGCCCGCTCGTTGCTGGATCTGGGCTGGTCGCCCGCGGCGGTCGTCGCGACTCGTGTTGGAGGCGCATTCCTCATCCTTCTCATACCATGCCTGGCCCTACTCCGCCGGATTGGACTGCCAACCCGTGGGCAGTCGCTGCGGATGCTGGCGTACGGGGTGGTCGCAATCGCGTTGGCGCAGCTCTGCTACTTCAGCGCCGTGCAGTACCTCTCCGTCGGCGTCGCTCTACTGCTGGAATACCTGGCGCCGGTCATGTTGATCGGCTGGCACTGGGCACGGACCCACCGCCGGCCCACCTGGTCAGTGCTTGTGGGAGCTGGTCTGTCAATCGTCGGCCTGGCCTTCGTCCTCGACCTTCGCGAGGGACTGACGCTCAGCCCGATCGGCGTCGCCTGGGCTCTAGGTGCGGCTCTGTGCCTCTGCGCCTACTTCCTTCTCAGTGAAGACAACGGAAGCGATGCACCGATCCACCCGCTGCTGCTGACGACGGCCGGTACCGGGATCGGAGCGGGCGTCCTGCTGGCTGCCGCAGCAGCCGGCATCCTGCCGCTCACCGCGTCTGGCGGGGTCACGATCTTGGCCGACCAGTCTGTCGGCTGGTGGCTCCCGGTCATGGTGTTGATCTTGATCAGCGCCGTGCTGGCCTATCCGGCTGGCATCGTTGGGGTACGTCGCCTCGGCAGTTCACTGGCATCGTTCGTCTCCTTGACCGAGGTCATCTTCGCGGTGATTTTTGCCTTCGTGCTGCTCGGCCAGCGTCCTGGACTCATGCAGCTGCTGGGCGGCGCGTTGATCTTGGCCGGGATCGCCCTCGTACAGCGGCCTGCTAGGCCGCAAGACTGAGCTCAGTCAGGATCTGCCGAAGTCGGTGACCAACCAGACCTTGCCGTGTACCGAGTCGTTGATCACGTCGATTCCGACATCAACGTAGGTCTTGCTCAAGATGTTGCGGCGGTGGCCGTCGTTGGGCGGTTTCTCGTTGTACATCGCCTTCTGCACGGCGAGAACGCCGCCTTGCGAACGGCTGCTGTTGTAGGCGATGTTCTCCCCGACAGCGCTCCAGCGGTATCCGGCAGCCGAGACCCGCGAACCGAGGGCCGCCTCGCCGCTCAGCTGGTGGCTCAGTTTGTTGGCTTTGGCCATAGCCAGGTTGTGGGTGTGCGCGGACGAGACGAGCTTGCTGTTGAGCTTCAAGGCTGACAGTCCATGGTTCGCACGCTCGGCATTGAGTTCCGCGAGCACTGCCTTCGCCCAGTCGGAGCGCGTCGCGTAGCCGGAAGCGCTGCTGGACGCCGTCTTGGCAGGCGCCGACGTTGCGGCCTGGGTCGGCTTCCTGGTGGGAGTCGACTTCTTCTTAGGAGTCGGCTTGGCGTGATGGGTCGGAGTGGCGGTCGCTGCCCGCCGCTTAGCGGCCGTCGATATGGTGCCGGGACTCTTGGTCGACCGTCCAACTGGCGTTGCAGTCCGACGCTGCTTCAGCTCATGACATACGGCAGGCTTCTCGTCTCGCTGGCACTTTGGCCGAGAGTGCGCGCGGGCTCTAGGCGCACGGCTGCTGCCGCTCGATGTGACCGTGGAAAACGCCGACGGAGTGGCCGGAGCGGCCACGAGTCGCTGATCCTGGTCCGCGGGCGCACCGGGGTCGCCGATTACCGAGCCGCCGAATAGGGCAGCTCCAGCAACCGCCGCACTGACGATCACCGCAGCACTCGCAGAGGCGATTCGTAGTCCTGTGCTGGTCACGTTGCCTTCATCGCGCACGACAGCCCCCGAACTGGTCACGCTTAAATAACGACTAGATAACGACCCGAGCAAGCCAAACATAGTCGGACCGGTTCTAGCAAGCGCCGGTCGTCATGTGGACACGCCGTACACTGCGCCGGTGGGCAGCGACACCGGTGAGTCGAGCGGCGTCCTGATAGCGGGCACCTCCTCCGACGCGGGAAAGTCGCTGGTAGTCACCGGGTTGTGCCGGGCTCTCGCGCGCCGGGGCATCGCGGTCGCTCCCTTCAAGGCCCAGAACATGTCGAACAACTCCTGCGTCTGCGGCGACGGCGCCGAGATCGGTCGTGCGCAATACCTGCAGGCGCAAGCCGCTAACCTCGCCCCTGAATCGGCTATGAACCCCGTGCTCCTGAAACCTGGCTCCGATCGCCGGGCGCACATCGTGCTCCGGGGCCGACCCAGCGGCACGTTGGAATCGGGCGAGTACGTGAGCGGGCGCGGCCATCTGGCGGCCGCAGCGTTCGCGGCGTACGACGAACTCGCGAGTCGCTTCGAGTTGATCATCTGCGAGGGCGCCGGATCCCCTGCGGAGATCAACTTGCGGGCGGGTGACTACGTCAACCTTGGGCTGGCGCGGGCCAAGAGGCTGCCGGTCGTCGTGATCGGGGACATTGATCGCGGGGGAGTCTTTGCTTCGCTCTATGGAACGGTGGCGCTGCTCGATGACGAGGACCGGCAGTTGATCACCGCCTTCTTGATCAATAAGTTCCGGGGAGATGTCCAGGTACTCCAGCCAGGGCTGGACGAGCTCGCCCGCCGGACCGGCGTGCCGTTCGCGGGAGTGCTGCCGTGGCTTCCCGATGTCTGGTTGGATGCGGAAGACACCCTCGCGGTGGCGGCCTGGCGGCGTCAGGGTGAAGTGGCGGGGGCACTCCGAGTGGCGGTGGTGAGACTGCCGCGGCTGTCGAACGGTACCGATGTGGAGGCTCTGGCGGCTGAGTCGGGGGTAGACGTACTCGTCACAACGGATGTGCATTCAGTTGCTGATGCTGATCTTGTAGTACTGCCGGGCACTCGGTCCACCATCAGCGATCTGGACTGGTTGCGCCGGACCGGGCTTGCGGAGGTGATCGAAGATCGCGTACGACGTGGCGCGCCGGTACTGGGGATCTGCGGCGGATACCAGATGCTGGCGCGAGTGATCGATGACTCGATCGAGTCCGCTTATGGGAGAGTCGCAGGGCTCGGCGTGCTGCCTATCAAGATCAGGTTCGCTGCCGAGAAGGTGCTCCGGCGACCGACCGGCAGGTGGCATGGGCAACAGGTCGAGGCGTATGAGATCCACCACGGGATTGCCGAGCTCGAGGGCGACGCTGAACCATTCCTCGACGGCTGGCGCCGAGATCAGGTATGGGGAACCATGTGGCACGGGGCGTGGGAGAACGACGGATTTCGCCGGGCCTGGCTGGCTGAGATCGCCGCAGCCGCTGGATCGCCGTGGCGTCCCGATCCTGACGCACCGACGTATCGGGTGCGACGAGAAACCATGATCAATACACTGGCGGACGCAGTAGACCAGCATGTCGATCTTGGTGTACTGCTGACAGGCACCCGCGCGGCTGGACGGCTGTGACGAATCAGGCCCTGGTCATCGGCATTGGAAGCGGAAACCCCGATCATCTGACCCGCGAAGCCGTGGCGGCTCTGAACCGGGTAAACGTGTTTCTGGTGGCCGACAAGGGAGCAGCGAAGCACGATCTGGTCGAGCTACGCGAAGAGCTTTGCCGGACGGTGATCACTCATGATCACTATCGTTTCGTCGAGGTGCCAGACCCGGAGCGCGGACCCGATCGCGAGCGCGATGCCGCGGACTATCGGGCTGGTGTGGCGGCCTGGCATGATGCCAGAGCTCAGCGGTATGCCGAGATCATCAGCGCCGAGGTGGGCGATGGAGGCACGATCGGTTTCCTGGTGTGGGGCGATCCGGCCTTCTACGATTCCACAATCCGCATCGTCGGGTCGATCGCTGATCTTGGAGTTGATCTTGACCTGACGGTCATCCCCGGCATCAGCAGCATCCAACTGCTCGCCGCGCGGCACAAGATCATCCTGAATAGCGTCGGCCAACCCATCCATGTGACGACTGGGCGGCGGCTACTCGATGAGTACACCCCCGCCCTCGGCGACGTGGTCGTCATGCTCGATGGTGAGCTGGCGTGCGGCGGCCTGGTTGCTCGGTTCGGTGATCTCATGATCTTCTGGGGTGCCCAACTGGGGCTCCCCGATGAAGCGCTCGTCTCCGGGCGGTTGAGCGAGGTCATCGACGAGATCCGAGCCAAGCGCGCCGCCGTACGCGAGGCTCGCGGCTGGGTGATGGACACCTACCTGCTGCGTCCACCCCTACTGACGAGAGTGAGTTGATCGAGTTTGGGCACCGCTTCGTGGAGCGATAGACAAGGTGCGGGACCCGTCAGAAGCCGTAGGGATTCACGACTTGCAGTCCACAATCATCGAAGTCACGGCTGTTCCTCGTTGCGAGAGTCGCGCGATGAACCCACGCAATGCTGGCGATGATCGCGTCGGCCACTGAGATTGGTCGGCCTGCAAGCTCGCGCGCGGCGACAAGTTCGCCATAGCGATCAGCTGCCTTGGCGTCGAAAGTCAGGAGGCGCTCCTCGGTCTCGCTGAACAAAGCATCAGCTTCGTCAGTGAGGCGGCTGCGGCGTCTACCTGCCTGGAGTCGCGAGAGGCCGTAGCGAATCTCTGCTCGAGTCATGACCGTCGTATAGAGCTCGTGCCGCGGGACGGTTGCAAGCCAGGGGTCGATGTCCGCTCCATTGGCCATCAGGGCCGCCACGATATTTGTGTCGAGAACGATCATGAGCCAAACGTGATGGGCCGCTGCATCGCGCTCTTGCGGTCGGGCAGCTCGAGTTGAAGCCCAGTGCCCGCAAAATGCTGACGAATGCTTGCCACGAGGTCCACCGGTTCGTCCACCGCCTCTACCGCCGCCGCAAGAATCAGTCGCGCCTCGGCCTCCATTGAGCGACCATGGCGAGCCGCCCGTCGACGCAGTTTTTCTTTTACTTCGGGATCGAGATCGCGAACCGTGAGCATGCTCATAGCGAATCACCTCTGGGTGACAAGACTAGTCCATGTGCATTCATTGCATGCATGCTGGTGAGAGCCGCAACCCTTGGGCGACTCCTCGAGTCAGGCGCCTCAGTTGGCCCGCTCGAACCCATTGAGCAGATAAAGGAGCCCGGCCTCGAACAACTCATCGAGATCCAAGTTGAAGCCGTGCAGCTCAAACGAATCCAAAACGGAGCGAAACGCCGGCAACTCCCGATCGGCCAGCACTGCCTCCAGCGCCGGCTTCTGAACATCCATCCACTCGTCCGCGGTCACTCCCGTGTCGGCCTCCGCCGTAGCCTCCATCTCCAAGCTCGTCGCAAACCCCCGGACGAAGTTGAACAAGATCAAGTGCATGGAAAACGCTGTCGTCGGCTGGAGCCCGCGATCAAGCAACGCTGCAAGCACGCGCTCGGTGTACGCCAGGCCGCTGGGCACGACCAACGGCCGGGTTAGCGAGTACGCCGGTGCGAGCCAAAGATGCCGGCGGAAGATCTGCCATAGCTCGCGAGCGGCCTCGGTGAGAAGCTCCTGCCAACCCGCACCAGATCTCGGCGACGGCGCCTGCCACTCGCCGAATGCCGCGTCCACCATGGCAGTGAGCAGGTCGTCCTTGTCCCGGACGTGGCGGTAGAGCGACATGGTCGCAACGTCAAGCTCCACCGCCACCCGGCGCATCGACAGCGCGCCCAGACCCTCCTTGTCGGCGACCGCGATCGCGACTGCCACAATGCTTTCTCTGGTCAACGTTGCTTCGGCGTCGCGAGCCCGGGCGGGGCCTCTCGGCCGCGATGAGCTGGTTCCAGCGACCACCGTGCCAACGCCCGGCCGCGCATGGACAAGTCCTTCTTCCTTCAGCGTCGCTAGCACCTTGGAGGCTGTCGCCATGGCAACACCCCAGCGCCGGGTGATCTCCCTGGTCGAGGGAACCCGTTCGCCGGCCACCAGCTCACCGGACCGGATCTGGCCGCCTATCTCAGCGGCGATTCGGGTAGACACTGGGCCAGCCAGATCATTCATCTGCTCTCCTGCACTAGTGCACTAGTTTCGACTTAGGTTACTCGCTGGGGCGAGCCGGAATGGGGCCATCGACGGGCAGCGCACTAGTGCATTCTTCAGATTTGGTCCAACTCCCGCTGGTTTAGAGCATTGCGTACGACGTACTATAGTTCTGTGACTACTCATGAAATCCTTGTCTCGGGCGCCGGCATAGCAGGTGCGACTGCTGCGTACTGGTTACGCGAAGCTGGCTTCTCGGTTACCGTCGTCGAGCGTGCGCCGGCTCCACGCCCGGGCGGGCAGACTGTTGATCTTCGCGGTGCTGGGCGCACTGTGGTGGAGCGGATGGGCTTGCTGGGCCAGATCCGCGCCAGGACCGTGACCCAGCGAGGCATTGCCTGGGTCGACGCATTTGGACGGCACCGCGCCGAAATGCCGGTCGACGCTTTCGGTGGACGAGGCATTGTGTCGGCCGACGAAATTCTCCGCGGCGATCTTGGAGCAATCCTCTATGACGTGAGCCGTCCGGGCGTGAGCTATCTGTTCGACGACACGATCACGGATCTGAAACAGGACACAGACGGCGTGCTGGTCAGTTTCGAGAAGGCTGATGCCCGCCGCTTCGATGTGGTGGTCGGGGCCGATGGACTGCAGTCCGCGGTGCGCCGGCTGGGCTTCGGACAACAGCAAACCGCCCTCCATCCGCTAGGTCTGATCAATGCCTGGTTCACGATTCCCGCCGACGTCGACCTGGCTGACTGGTACCTCATGCACAACGCGCCCGCAGGTCGCGTGGTCTCCATCCGGCCCGGCAGGCTCCCCGGCGAGCAGAAGGCCGCACTCAGCGTGCGATCGACCGAGGCGTTCGATCGAGGAGACATCGGTTCCCAACTCGAGCTGCTTGAACGCCACTTCGCCAATGTCGGTTGGGAGGCGCCGCGATTGCTGCGAGCTGCCCGAACCGCGCCCGACTTCTACCTCGACTCGATGGGACAAGTCCGGCTGGACCGATGGTCACGAGGCCGGGTGGTGCTGCTGGGTGATGCCGGCTACTGCCCCAGTCCGCTTACTGGCCTCGGCACCAGCCTCGCCCTGGTGGGCGCATACATCTTGGCCGGCGAGCTCGCCGCCGCCTCGGCGGACCCAACGGCTGCGACCGAGTTGCAGGCTATGCAAGGCGCCTTCGACCGCTACGAGATCCGGATGCGGCCGTACGTCGAGCAGAGCCAGGAGCTGCCTCCGGGCGGCGTGGACGGGTACGCCCCGATGGGCAGGCTCCGCATCGTCCTCGGCTGGGCCTCGATGCGCTGGTCGCAGCGCTGGCCGATGCGACCCATGATGGAGCACGTCTTCAGCAAGGCTGATGCCATCGACCTGCCCGAGTACACGATCACCAAGAGCACCGCCGCGAAGCCGACTGCCGGATGATGCATCGGGAACATTAGCGCAGCCCACCATCCAGCGGATCGAGGGCGCCCACCGCCTCCAAGATTGCTTCTGGACCCTGACGCCGCGGCTTGCTAATCGTTTCCCGATACTCGTACTCATACAAGTCGATCGCGTCCAGAGCCTCGGTTGTCAGCTCCTCGGCCACGCCGACCTCGCCATGCACGAACCGCACGAAGTCGCGCAGCACGATCGGCATACGCCGCAGATACCGTTGGTCCGCGACGATCTTGCGGGGATACCAGTCGAGCATCAAGATCTCAATCGCAGTGGGACTCCAGCGGAGCGGATCTCCATACCCGTAGTCGGCGCGATACCAGATGAGGTTGCCCGCGATCGACCGGTCGTCCTGCTGGTCCAGAGCCGCCCCGTACGAGCTGGCCAGGAAGCGCTCCGCCAGCGCCTCGCGATCCGCGTCAGACCACTCGGGGCGTATGAAACCTGTCCCGCCCTCCGGTATCTGTCGCAGGATCCACTCCAGCAATGGCCGGCTGGCCGGCCAGTCCTCGGCCTCAACTGGGGGCCAGGTCCTAGCCCCGACCTCGATCGCGTCGCTGATCCTGGCGCGTGCATCGGCGGGTGACAGCGCTTCGAGAGCGGTGTGCCGGGTATCGGCGTGCTCACGCCAAACCTCATTGAAGCTTTCGAGCGGCTTGTCGGACACGAAGTTGTCCTTGACGAGCATGCCGAGATTGAAGTCGATGAACGTCACAATCGTCAGGTCGTGGCCGGCCAGCCGCGCATGAATGACAATGTCGTATCCGTCACGGACTGTGTCTGCCACCTGCTCCGCGGCGACAATCTCGACCGTGTTCAGCTGATGCATCCAGGATGGCAGTAGGAAGCTTCGAGGCCCAAGATCACGTACGACGCGGGCCCGCAGCACCTCGTCTCCGCTCAGATGGGCCATGGTCCAGGCCAGTGCAGCTGCGGCCGGGGCGCCGCCAGCGAGGAGCGCGGTCAGCAGGTCGGGCAGTGGCACTTCTTCGCGCTGCGACGAGCGATCAAACGGATCATCGTGGCGCGGATCCACGACGTTGAGCACGGCGCTGGCCGTCTGCAGCATTGCCAACGGGTGGTTTGCCGCCAGGGCAACGTCGACCTCGTCGAGCAGATCCCACTCGTCCGCAGCATGCTGTCGCGGGGAGCGGCGGACTGGATGACTCGAGCGTCGGGACGAGTGCTTCGATGAGCGGTGCTTCCTTTTGGACACCCGCCCCACGGTAGTTTGCTCCCTTGCTTCAGGAGTTGCGCCCACCCGAAATCCCACAAATCGCGACTGGCCTGCGACGTGAGGAGCGTCCGCCGCCGCCGATACCTCAATATCAGGGCGGATCACGCCGCGAGTATGCGGCACAATCCGCCATTGTGATGGGCTCGGGACGCGCTCATGCCTAAAACGTCCCGCCGGCTCAAGGTGATACCCGACCGTGCGAGGACTGAGGAAGAGTTGCCCCGCGATCTCACGGTTGGTGGCGCCGGTGGCCGCCAGGCGGACGACCTGGAGTTCCTGAGGCGTGAGCCGGCGTGAGCCGGCGGAACCGATCGGCGCTCGTACGCCACGCGGCGATTTCACTCGCCGCCCGCAGCTCATTGCGCGTACGGTCGGCCTGGACGCCCTGCCGCTGGCAGGCACCTCCTCCCGATAGCCATAGCATCAGAGGGTGGCGCGACGCCTGCTGGAGCGTGATCAAGAGCTGGCCACCCTCATGGATGCGGCTCGTGAAGCTGCGGCCGGGACCGGGTCGGTTGTGCTGCTGCATGGCGAGGCCGGCATCGGCAAGAGCAGCCTGGTGTCAGCAATTCGATCGCAGCTGCCCGACGGGACGCGGATGCTGGTCGGCTCCTGTGATGCGCTCAGTACACCTCGGACACTTGGCCCGTTTCGCGACCTGACGGCCGCAGTTGGGCCGCGTCTGGCCCAGGCGCTGCAATCAGGCGAGCGCGATCAGGTCATGGACGCCCTGCTTGAGGAGTTGCAGGGGCCGCCGCCAAGCACGCTGGTGATCGAGGATGTCCACTGGGCCGACGAGGCTACGGTCGACACCCTGCGCTTCCTGGTACGCCGGATCGCTCAGCTGCCAGTCGTCTTGCTACTCACCTACCGCGACGATGAGATCACCCGAGATCACGCCCTGACCCAGCTGCTCGGTGACGCCTCGCACGCCGAGCAGGTGCGTCACCTCAGCCCGCAACGACTCACTGAGCCGGCCGTACGCACACTTGTCGCCGGCAGCTCGCTGGACGCTGACGAGATCTACGCCCTCAGCGACGGAAACCCATACTTCGTCAGCGAGCTGGTCGCCTCGGCCGTGGACTCCAGCGTGCCGCCGACGGTCGTCGATGCCGTACTGGGCCGACTTCGTCGCCTTGCCCCCGCACATCAGGAGACTGTCGAACTGCTCGCCGTAGTGCCGTCTGCCCTCGACCGTCAGCTTGTCGACGCTCTCGCGAGCGACCGCTCCGCAATCAGGGCTGCCGAAGAGCGAGGGCTGCTCTCTGTCCACCCCGAGCAGGTTTTGTTTCGTCACGAGCTCACCCGCCGGGCCATCGTGGATGCCCTGCCAGTGGCGCGGCGCCTAGAGCTCAACGCCCGCGTGCTGGCCGCGCTGGAAGACCTCGGCATCTCCGACGCGGGCCGGCTGGTCCATCACGCCTCCGAGGCGGGCGACGTCGACGCCCTCGTACGGTATGCGCCAGTGGCGGCCCGGGACGCCGCCACATCTGGTGCCCATCGAGAAGCCGCCGCCCACTACGCACTCGCGTTGGCGCATGAGGACCGCTTCACACCAGCGGAGCTGGCCGACCTGTTCGAGGAGTGTGCCGTCGAGCGATACACCATCGGGGCTGCCGCTGACGCCGTCACTGCTCAACGGCGTGCCGTCGCTTTACGCCGGCAGCTGCAGGACCGCCGCGCGCTCGGGCTCAGCCTGCGCTGGTTGTCCAGGATCATGTGGTTCGACGGGAAGCGAGCGAGCGCAGACAAGGCAGCTGAAGAAGCCACCGCCATTCTCGGAGAGGTCGGAGATGAAGGCCTGTTCGCGTTCGCGCTGAGCAACCAATCGCAGCTGGCGATGCTGGCGCACCGCACAGAGGAGGGTGCAGCCCTGGCTCGCCGGGCCATCGCGCTGGCAACGGCTGCGGGTGCCACTCCCGTGCTGTCCCACGCGCTGACGAATCTCGGTCTCTCCAGGTGGCAGAGCGGGGACCGCGGCGGCCACGAGGATCTGCGGGAAGCCGTGCGCGTTGCGCTATCCATTGATGATGTTGAGGACGCATGTCGGGCGTACGTAGGACTGGTCTGGAGTCTGCTTGACGAGTTTCGTCTCGATGAGGCCGAGCCGTTCATGATCGCGGCGTTGGCGTTGGCCGAACAAGCCGAATTCATCGGCTTTCACGCCTATTTACAGGCATGCCGGGGGCGGCTTGAGCTTGCCCGCAGTCATTGGGAGGCCGCAGTCGCGGCCGCGGAGCCGCCGTCGAAGTCACAGCCGGCCTCTCGCTGCGCCGCATTGACAGTCCTGGCGACGGTGCGAATCCGGCGTGGCGAGACAGGTGCCACCGAGCTCCTCGAGGAAGCGCGGCGGCTGGCCGAGCAGATCGATGAGCTGCAGCGGATCGGCCCGGTGGCCGCCGCGCGGTGCGAACAAGCCGCCTTGCGGGGTGACTCGGCAACGGTCATCGAGATCGCCCAGCCGGTGTTTGCCGAAGCCTTAGGGCTGGGTGATCTGAACCTGCTGGCGGAATTGGCCTACCGATTGCGGCAGGCCGGGCACGCCATCGATCCACCCGATGTTGATCATCCTTTCGCCTTGCAGGCCCGAGGTGACTGGCAAGCCGCGGCCAGCGCTTGGGAGGAGCGGGGTTGTCCGTACCACCAGGCCGGGGCGCTGGCCGACAGTCAGGATCCAGCCGCGCTACTCCAAGCGTTGTCGATCTTGGATTCGCTGGGGGCGACCCCTCTGGCACGACAGGTCAGGGCAGCGCTTCGCCAGCTCAGAGTGCCGAACGTGCCACGCGGGCCGATGGCCGGCACCCGGGAGAATCCCGCCGGCCTCACCGATCGGCAACTCGAGGTGCTGCGCCTCCTCGCTGGCGGCTTGACCAATGGAGAGATCGCGACGGAGCTCGTGCTCTCGGTACGCACGGTCGACCGTCACGTCGCCGAGATTTTGGCCAAGCTGGGTGTGACATCTCGCCGCCAGGCTGCTGCGCAGGCTGAAGCGCTGGGGATTTCAGTACCACGCGGCTAACGAACAGTCGGCGAATTACCCATATGGGCCCAGCCGCAGTGCCTCGATCTGGGTAGTCCATCGCCTCGATTTCGGTAGTGCTTGCCGATGATCTTGCATGCCCGGGCGCGTAGAAATTGATCAAGGCAGAGATCCATCGGAGGACATCATGATCATCAACCCAGCTTCCAGGCCAGAAACCGGACGACGCGTACTCATCGCCGGTGCTGGCATCGCCGGACTGAGCCTGGCCCGAGCCCTCAAGGACGCCGGTCACGAGCCGGCGGTCATTGAGCGCAGCCAGGATTGGCCGACGACGGCGGACATCGCACACTATCTCCCGGCCAACGCCATACGAGCCCTAGATCAACTTGGTCTCGGAGAGGCGGTCGCCGCGGTTGCTCACCCGATTAGCCGCCAACGGGTCACCGGAGCTACCGGGCGGACCCTGGTCGATCTTCCGGTGGCGAGCATTTGGGGCGAGGACGCCAGCTGCGCGGCAATCCGTCACAGCAGCCTGCACGAGGTGCTGCGTGCGGCAACCTCGGACCTTTCCATCCGCCTCGGAACCACGATCGCCGCCCGTCTCCGCGATGGCGAAATCAAGCTCAGCGACGGGTCGGTTCAGCCTTACGACGTGTTGGTCGGCGCCGACGGCGTTGACTCCGTGGTGCGCACCGCCGGCATTGGTGGTGGCGATTCGAGGCCGACTGGCCGCTGGTGCTGGCGTTTCATCGCCGAAGGCTGGGATGGCGAGGGCGACACGTGGCACGCTCGACTGGCCTCAGGTCGCAGCCTGCTCACCATTCCGCTCGGCGAAGGAGCCGTCTACTGCTATGCCGAAATCGCGAGCGGGAACGGCCGACCGCCGGCCGACTGGCGCGACTACTTCGACGGCTTCGGAGAGCCGATCAGCGACCTGCTGGATCAGGCCTGCCCGGCATACGGCACCCCGATCACCGAAGTTGATCAGCCGTACGCGTTCCTCGGTCGGACCGTGTTGATCGGCGACGCCGCGCATGCGATGTCGCAGTCGATGGCCCAGGGTGTTGCACTTGCTCTGGAGGACGTACTGGTGCTCACCGAGACGCTTAGCAGTCTTCCGGTCAGAGAGGCGCTTCCCGCGTACGAGCAACGGCGGGCTCCGCGGATTGCCTGGGTTCGCGCGCAAAACCATCGCCGCGACAGCGCTGGAGGCCTGACGCCGGCAGTACGGGACAGCGTGCTACGGCTAACGGGGCGCCGATTGGTGCTGGCCCGGCAACGAGCTCTGCTCGCCATCCCGTGACGCGAGCGGCAGTGGCCCAGACTTCTCGCTCCTCGTAGGTGCTTGACGCGGGCCCAGAGGCTTGGATTGACTTGCCGCCAAATGACCACCAATGAAGGCCGCCCCGCGGCGCCCAAGGTGGCACGTGAACGCGACCCACTTGGGATGATCAACGGCGAGGGTGTGATCACGGGCACCGTGGTGTCCGCTGCAGTCATCGCTGCGGCAGCTGGGCATCTGGAAGAGACGCGGATCGTTCTCGCCATTCTGGGCACCGCGTTCATCTACTGGTTGGCGCACCTCCACGCTCGGACCCTCGGTGAGGCCGTCAAACACCGCACCCATCCCATGGACGCACTGAAAGAGGCGCTCGCAGAGACGTGGCCCATCCTCGCGGCGGCCCTTGTGCCCGCCGCCATCTTGCTGGTCACCCAGCTCGTTGGGGTCCAGATCCGTACCGGTGCCTGGATTGCCGTGATCGCCAGCACCGTGTTGTTGACCGTCTACAGCTTCCTGGCGGGCCGTCGCGGCGGCCTCGGCCTCGGAGGCAGCCTGATAAGCGCAGCGATCGGCGCGGGGCTCGGACTCTTGGTCGTCGGGCTAAAAGCTAGCCTGCACTGACGTCAGCCGGCACGAACCTCGGCGAGCACCCGGCGTACGGCGGCAAGGGTCCGGTCCACGTCTTCCTCTGTGGTTCGCCAGTTCGAAACCGAGATCCGGAGTACAGCTTGTCCATGCCAGGTCGACGGGGTCATCCACCCGGTGCCGTCCTTCAGCAGTCGCGCGGCCACCTCACGCGTCACCTCGTCCGAACCGAATGACACGCAGACCTGGGTGTACACCACATCGTTCACGACGCGTACGCCATCCATCTCGGATAATCCCGCCGCGAAGCGACGAGCATGCGCGCAGAACCGCTCAACCATCTCGGCCACGCCGCGGCGACCCAGCGCCCGCAGCGCGGCCCAGACGGTGAAGCCGCGGGCGCGTCGAGAGAACTCGGGGACCGTCGAAAATGGGTCCGGTCGCTCGTCTTGGATCATGTACGCGGCGTGGGCACCCATTGCGGCGTACATCGCCTCGGCGTTGGCTACGATCGCGATCCCGTTGTCATAAGGCACATTAAGGGTCTTGTGGGCATCGGTAGCCCAGGAATCGGCCCGTTCTGCGCCAGTGACCAGCGTGCGGTACTGGCGCGACGCGGCCGCCCATAGGCCGAACGCGCCATCAATGTGGACCCAGGCCCCGTTCCGATGGGCAAGATCAACAGCATCGCCGATCGGATCGAACGCTCCACTGTGAACGTTGCCTGCCTGCAGGCACACGATCAACGGGTTGCCGTTGGCCGGCGCGAGCGCGTCTGCCAGCGCGTCGAGCCGGATCCGACCTTGATCATCAGCCGGAACGGCGATGCTGCGAGCCTCGCCGAGGCCAAGGAACCGCAAGGCCACGTCGACGGTTTCGTGGCGCTCCTCGCCAACGACGACCGTCACCTCCGGCGCGCCGTGCAAACCGTCCCGCTCGACATTCCAGCCGACCCGGCGTAACACCTCGTGGCGAGCCGCCGCGAGACACGTGAAGTTGGCGACCATCGCGCCGGTGACGAAGCCGACCGCGGAGTTGCTGGGCAGGCCCAACAGGTCGAGCAGCCACTCACTGGCCACCCGTTCCGCGCCCGCGGCGGCCGGCGACATCACGATCAGGCCCGCATTCTGGTCCCACGCCGAGGTCAGCCAGTCGGCGGCCAGTGCGGCAGGGAGTGTGCCGCCGATCACCCAGCCGAAGAACCGGCCGGACGGCATCGCCACGAGCCCCGGCCCAGCGCCGGCGATCAGCTCCTCGATGACCTCCAGCGGCTCCGCACCCTCCTCGGCTAAGGGGCGCCGCAAGGCGGCCGCCACGCCGTCAACGTCGGTACGCGCCGCGACCTGCCGCTCAGGCAGGCCGTCGAGAAACCCCGTGGCCTCCTCGAGCACACGCTGCAAGATCTTTCGATCCTCCGTCATCGCTCACTCCCTCTTCGCAGCCGACTCCGGCCCACCTGTTGGAAACTGGGTTAACCCACGTTCCACTTGCCTCACACATGTTGCAACCTATGCAGTGCGCAAGGAAGCTGTGCAGAGCTCGAGTCTCAGAGCGGCGCTGCGGTGATTGGGAGGAGAGTCATGGACCACTTCGTACGCCCCGGGCTGCGATTCGACGTTGTCGACTCGGGACCTGCGAACGCACCGGTTGTCGTGCTGCTGCACGGATTCCCACAGCAGCCGTCCAGCTTCGAGGCGGTCGCGAGTCGGCTGAACGCGGCAGGGCTCCGAGCGCTCACTCCGAGTCAGCGCGGTTACACCCGAGCCGCGCGACCCACGCGGCGCCGGGATTATCGAACCGCCGCGACTGCCTCCGACGTCGTGGCGCTGCTGGACACCGCGGGCGTTGCCCAAGCCCATCTTGTTGGTCATGACTGGGGCGGCAACCAAGCCTGGGGAGCGGCCGGCTGGTACCCAGACCGCGTCGCCTCGCTGACGGTGCTGTCGACGCCGCACCCTGTCGCGTTCGCCAAGTCGCTGTGGACCAGCAAGCAGGGATTGCTCTCGTGGTACATGGCGCTCTTCCAGTTGCCGGCGCTTCCGGAGGCGGTCGCTCGGCGTACGCTCGCGAAGTCACTGCAGGACAATGGTCTTCCGGCCAACTTTGCCGATCGCTACGCCGACGCAATGGCCGAGCCTGGGGCCCTCACCGGCGCCCTCAACTGGTACCGCGGCCTTCCCTTCTCCATGCGGCCGCCGCTCGGGTCGATCAAGGTGCCTACCAGCTACATCTGGGGGCGGGATGACTTTGCTCTCGCCCGAGCTGCCGTCGAGCTGACCGCCGACTATGTCGTGGGCCCGTACGAGGTTGTCGAGCTGGACGCTGGCCATTGGCTGCCCGAGACTCAGCCTGAAGCGGTGGCCGACGCCATCCTGTCTCGAGTGCGGTCTATCGGAAGTTAGTTCACGACATCCTCGAGATCGCCCTCGACATCGAGGTAGACCTGCTGAAGCTGAGTGATCAACTCCGGATCCGGCTCTTGCCACAGCCCGCGATCAACAGCCTCACTGAGCTTCTCGATGATGCCGCGCAGCGCCCAGGGGTTGGCGTGCTTCATGAAGTCTTGGTTGTCCTTGTCCAGCACGTAACTCTCAGCCAGCTGCGCATACATCCAGTCCGTCACCACACCGGCGGTCGCGTCAAAGCCGAAGAGATAGTCAACTGTCGCTGCCAGCTCGAACGCGCCCTTGTAGCCGTGCCGCTGCATCGCCGCAATCCAGCGTGGGTTGATCACCCGGGCCCGGAACACCCGGGCCGTCTCTTCGGTCAGCGAACGGGTCCGGACACTGTCTGGAGTCGTCGAGTCGCCGACGTACGCCTTCGGTTCGGCGCCGGTCAGCGCGCGAACGGTCGCCACCATGCCGCCGTGATATTGGAAATAGTCATCTGAATCGGCGATGTCATGCTCTCGGGTGTCCACATTCTTGGCAGCCACCGCGATCCGCCGATAGTTGGCTTCCATATCCTGGCGAGCCGGGATCCCGTCAAGATCACGACCGTACGCGAAACCACCCCAGGCGGAATAGACCTCGGCAAGATCATGATCATTACGCCAGTTGCCTGCCTCGATCAGCGGCAGTATCCCTGCTCCGTACGAACCAGGCTTGGAGCCGAAGATCCGGGTAGTGGCCCGCCGCTGGTCACCGTGCGCTGCCAGATCATCTTGCGTATGGCGTCTGACGAAGTTGAGATGGCTCGGCTCGTCGCAAGTGGCTACCAGGCGTACCGCATCATCCAGCATCGCCACTACGTGCGGGAACGCGTCGCGGAAGAAGCCAGAAATCCGGACTGTTACGTCGATCCGCGGACGGCCCAGCTCACTGAGATCGATCGCCTCGAGTCCTACTACGCGGCGAGACGCGTCGTCCCAGACAGGCATCACCCCGAGCAGGGCCAATACTTCGGCAATGTCATCTCCGCTGGTCCGCATCGCCGACGTGCCCCAGACAGACAGCCCCACCGACTGCGGATACTCTCCCGCCTCGTCAAGATGCCGTTGCAGCAAGGATTCGGCCATTGCCTGGCCGGTCTGGTACGCCAGGCGGGAAGGGATCGCCTTGGGATCGACGGAGTAGAAGTTGCGGCCAGTCGGCAGCACGTTGATCAACCCGCGCAGCGGCGACCCGGACGGCCCCGCCGGCACGTAACCTCCGTCGAGGGCGTGCAAGATCGCGCTGATCTCCTCGCTGGTGCGTGAGAGCCGCGGTACCACTTCCTGGCATGCGAAACGCAGTGCCGTAGAGACCGCCTCGTTCGGCGCTCCCACGATGCGTTCCACGATCTCGGGGACAGCGTCGGCGGACCACCTCGCTGCGGCGAGCGCAGCAACTAGCTCACGCGCCTGCGCCTCAACGGCGTCCACCTCGGAAAGTGATGCCTCTTCTTCGAGCCCGAGCGCCGTCCGCAACCCCGACACTCCGTTGACCTGGCCGCCGAAGATCTGAGATGACCGCAGCACCGCCAGCACCAGGTTGATCAACCCATCGCCCTCAGGCACCTGCCCGAGGACGTGCAACCCGTCGCGAATCTGCGCATCCTTGATCTCGCACAGCCAGCCGTCGACATGGAGGACGAACTCGTCGAAAACCTCCTCGTCGGGAGCTGCATCTAGGCCGAGATCGTGATCCAGTTGGGCGGCCTGGATCAGTGTCCAGATCTCTCCACGTAACGCGGGCGCCTTGGCCGGGTCCATCGCATTGACCTGTGCGTACTCGTCCAGCAGTTGCTCCAGCCGCGCGATGTCGCCGTAGGTCTCGGCGCGCGCCATCGGTGGCACAAGATGATCAACGATCGTGGCATGCGCGCGTCGCTTGGCCTGGGCCCCCTCACCCGGATCGTTGACCAGGAAGGGATAGATCAGTGGCAGCGAGCCGATCGCCGCATCCGTGCCGCAGGAGGCGGACATGCCCAGATTCTTGCCAGGCAGCCATTCCAGGTTCCCGTGCTTGCCGACGTGAATCACGGCGTGCGCGCCGAACTCCCGCTCCAGCCAGTGATACACCGCCAAGTAGTGGTGCGACGGAGCAAGATCAGGATCGTGATAGATCGCAATCGGATTCTCCCCGAAACCCCGCGGTGGCTGCACCAAGATCACCACGTTGCCTGCCTGGAGAGTCGCGGCGACGATCTCACCTTCTGGATCCCTGCTGCTGTCCACGAACAGTTCGCCCGGTGCCTCGCCCCACGCATCGGTGACCGCCCCCACCAGATCGGCAGGGAGCTCGGCCAGCCAGCGGCGGTAGGTCCGCGCCGGAATGCGGACCGGCTGGCCAGACAGCTGCTCGGCCGTGAGCCACTCGGGATCCTGCCCACCGGCCGCGATCAGCGCGTGGATCAGCGCATTGCCCGCGGTGGTGTCCGGATGCTCTCCCTCGACCGGATCGAGTGGACCGGTTCCCGGAATCTCACCCGGCGCACCCAGGTCGTACCCGACCGCCCGCATCGCTCGCAGTAGCTTGATCACGGATACGGGTGTGTCCAGCCCGACGGCGTTGCCGATCCGCGCATGCTTCGTCGGATACGCCGACAGCGCGATTGCGATGCGCCGCTGCTCGGCCGGAATGTGCCGTAAGCGGGCGTGGTTGACGGCGATCTCGGCGACCCGCCGACAGCGCTCATGATCAGCAACGTAGACCGGCAGGCCATCGGCATCGGTTTCCTTGAAGGAGAAGGGCACCGTGATGATGCGGCCGTCGAACTCCGGGATCGCTACCTGAGTGGCCACGTCGAGCGGAGTCATGCCTTCGTCGGAGGCAGCCCATGACGCCCGGTCCCAGGTCAGACATAGGCCTTGCAGCATGGGGATGTCGAGGGCCGCCAAGGCGCGTACGTCCCACGCCTCGTCGTCCCCGCCGGCGGACGCGGCCGCCGGTTTGGTGCCACCCGCCGCAAGCACCGTGGTGATCAACGCGTCGCAGCTGCCCAGATACTCGAGCAGGTCCGAAGGAGCATCGCGCAATGAGGTGGCGAAGATCGGTACGCCGATGCCGCCGGCAGCGTCGACGGCGTCGGCGAGCGCCTCCACGTACGCGCTGTTCCCGGCGGCGTACTGGGCGCGATAGAACAGGATGCCGATGCGTGGGCGGGACTCTCCGTCAGGCAGTGGGCGCGGCAGCACGCCCCAGGCCGGCTGCTCGAGGGGCGCCTCGAAGCCGAGACCGGTCAGCAGCACGGTGTCGCAGAGAAAGGCGTGCAGCTGGCGCAGATTGCCCGGCCCACCATGGGCGAGGTAGAGGTGGGCATCCGCAGCGAGCCTGATCGGAACAGTTGACAGCTCCATCAGCGCGGCGTCCGGCGCCTGCTCGCCGCCGAGCACAACCATCGGTTTGCCGGTCCCACGGAACCGCTCGAAGCCGCTGCACAGCAACTGCGGTGAGCCGAGGATCCGCGCCACGATCAGATCACAGGCCTCGAGCACCTCGCCAAGCTCCGCATGCGTCGATCTCGCCGGGTTGGCCACGACATAGTCGGCGCCGCTCCCCCGCGCAGACAACAGATCCGTGTCAGAGGTCGAGAGCAGGGCGATCCGCGGCACCACGGGAGCCTAACCGGTCCTTGCGTCTCGGATCGGGGTTGCCCGGTCTCCGGCATACGAGGGCTCAGTCGCCTCAGCCGGCGGGAGCGTCGACAGCGCGGGCGTCGGCGAGGGCGGACAGCGCCTCGGGTGACCACTTCATGCGTCCCCTGCGCAGATCGGTGGCCACGGCGGTCACCCAGTCGAGCTCAGCCTTGATCACCACGCGGCGGTACTCGTCCTCGAGTTCAGCAATCCGCGGCAGGCCACTGGCGGCCTCGGCAGCCAGTCCTGCTTCGAGTTCGGCCAGCGCTGCCGCGAGCGGTCGCACACGCTCATCGAGGGCGTCGGCTATCTCTGCCGGCGGGAGCAGCAGCAGGTTGGACAGCGCCGCGGGAAATTCGGGGAACTCTTGCCGTGGGGTGCGCAGCATCTCCAGCAGCCACTGGCGGGACGCCTGCCGGCCGGCGTCGGTGACCTCATACACCGTCCTTTCGGGGTACAGCCTGTCGCGCTGAGTCTCGCGCACCTGGATGAGATCCGCCGCCAGCAGCCGCTCGATCACTCGATAAAGGCTCGCCCGCTGACCAACGTTGATCACCCTGTCCTTGCCCCATTCACGGATCACCTGCTGGATCCGGTATGGGTGCGCCGGCCGGTACTCGAGCACGCCCAGCACCGTGAGCGCTAGCGGGGACCGCAAACCAACACCGACCATGGATTGGGAGTTTAGCATCTTCTTAACTAGTTTCCTATCATCTAGTTCTATTGTAACTATTAACCGGCCGCCGAGGCCTGAGTCCACCATTCACAACTTCTCGAAAGGAAATCCACCATGAACCACCTCGACACTCTTCCGGCTGCACGCTCGGATACGTCGCCCGCGCAGACCTCGCTAGCGCGCTCCCGAGCCGCACGTCTGGCCGCGCTCGGCGCCGTTGCCGGTCCGACTTTGTTCACGCTTGCCTGGCTCGTCCTCGGCTTCCTCAGCCCGGGGTACACCATTTATGGCACCCGGATCGCGCCCTACTCACCGATCAGCCAACCCGTCAGCGGGCTCGGCATGGGGGTCACTGCGCCGTACATGAACGCCGCGTTTGTGCTCGGTGCCGGGCTGCTGACCATGATCGGGGTCGTAGGCGTCTTCGCCACTCTGCGCGCCTACAGCGGGCGGGTACGCCGAGCGGTCTGCGCCGGCCTGCTCTGCCTGTCACCGCTAGGCCTCGGGCTGTGCGGGATCTTCACCATCGAGTACCCGCTGGTACACCTGGTCTGCTTCGTGCTGTTCGTGCTCACCCCCTTCATCAGCTTCCCGGTCGCCGCACGCTTCCTCCGGCGAGTGCCAGGCTGGCGTCGGTTCAGCACCGCGCTGCTTGTGGCCGTACCGGTCACCGTCGCGATGCTGGCCTGGTTCTTCCTCAGCTACGACCAGGCGGCGATTACGGTCGGTCAGGGCATCTCCGGAATCCCGGAGCGCCTGCTGCTGATCGAGGTGCAGGCCTGGTTCGTGGCGCTGGGCTGGCTGGGCTATCGCCGCGCGCCGCGGATCTGACTGCTGCCTCGCCGGCACGCTGCGGTCACTTACGATGGCGGGCGTGACTCGCGCGGACCGCTGCCCAGGAGTGCTACGGCCCCATCTGGCACAAGATGGGGCCGTCGTCCGGGTTCGCATTCCTGGCGGGCAGATGACCGGTACGGCGCTGGGTCGGCTGAGCCGCATCGCGCAGGAGTTCGGCAGCGGGGAACTTCAGCTCACCTCGCGTGCCAGCCTGCAGCTTCGCGGCCTGCCGGACCCGCTGCCGGATGGCTTCATCCGTGCGGTACGCAACGCCGGGTTCCTGCCCTCCGACACCCACGAGCGGGTCCGCAACATCATCGCGTCGCCACTGACCGGCATCAGCGGTGGAATGGTCGACGTACGAGCCATGGTGGCCACTCTCGACGCAAGGCTTTGCGCTTCGCCGCGGCTGGCCAGCTTGCCCAGTCGATTTCTCCTTGCCATCGACGACGGCCGCGGCGACGTGAGCGGAATGCCTTTCGATCTTGGCTACCGGGCTGTTGATCCTGATCAGGGGTGGCTCTTGATTGGCGGCTCCGGGTGGGGACTCCCAGTCTCGGCGACTGACGCCGTCGAAATGTTGCTCGATCTTGCACACCAGTTCCTGGAGGCCAGCCAGGGATCCGGCGGCGTCTGGCATGTCCGCGACCTCGCGAGTTGGGCGACGGGGATCGCTGGTGTACGCGCGATCACGTTGCAGCATGCGATGACTGGCACCCCACTCGGTGCGATTGCCGGCGCGGCTTCGGTCCAAGTCCCGTTGGCATTGCTAACGCCGGCTCAAGCTGAGAGGGTCGAGGTCTGTGCGACAGGGCGGGTGGTGATCACGCCATCGAGGGGACTCGTATTGCCTGGAGCCGCCCGCCATTTGGCCCAACTTGCCGCAACAGGCCTCGTCGACGATCCCACTTCATCCTGGTCTGCTATTTCGGCGTGCGTCGGCGCCCCATCCTGCGAGCAGTCCTTGATCAACACGCGCGCGTACGCGACCGCCCTGGCTCAGTCCGGATTGCCACTCAAGCGGACCCACATTAGCGGCTGCGAACGGCGCTGCGGCGCGCCAGCTCTTGATCATCATGATCTTGTCGCGCCCCGTGACGCCGAGCTGCTGACGCTCGTCGGGAAGGCTCAGTGATGTTCGCACCGACACGGCGCTATGACTACGTGACGACGGCTGCTGAGATCTACCGGAGATCGTTTGCGACCATTCGATCGGAGGCAGATCTCTCCAGGCTGCCCGAGGACATGCGCACGGTCGCAGTCCGGATGATTCATGCCTGCGGGGACGTCACTCTCATCAACGACCTTGTGTTCCATCGCGAGCTCGTGCCCGCTGCCCGCACAGCGCTCGCAGCTCAGGCGCCGATCTTGACCGACACCCAGATGTTGGCCTCCGGCATTACCCGGAGGCGGCTCCCGGCAGCCAACGACGTGCTGTGCCTGCTCGACGATCCGCGAGCAGGCGAGCTCGCAGAGCAGTGGGGAACGACGCGGTCAGCCGCTGCTGTCTCGCTGTGGGGGGACCGCTTGGCGGGTGCTGTGGTGGCAATCGGCAACGCCCCAACCGCGCTATTCCATTTGTTGGAACTGATCGCCGACGGCGCGCCACATCCCGCCGCGATCATTGGGACTCCCGTCGGCTTCGTCGGGTCGGCAGAGTCGAAGATCGCACTGGCCGAGAATCCTTGGGACATTCCCTCGCTCGTGGTGCACGGACGCCGCGGCGGCTCCGCGCTGTGCGCGGCCGCCGTCAACGCCCTGGCGCAGGAGGCTGAGCTCTGATGACCGGACGGCTTTACGGGGTGGGCGTTGGACCCGGAGATCCTGAGTTGATCACGCTCAAAGCCGCGAAGCTGATCAAAGACGCAGACGTCATCGCATATCATTCAGGCACCGCCGGCCGGTCGATCGCTCGCTCCATTGCTGACTCGTTGATCAGCGAGAACGCGATTGAAGAATTGTTGATCTATCCCGTTACCACAGGTTCCACTGACCATCCGCTGGGCTATTACGGCGCCGTGGACGACTTCTATGACGAGTCTGCTGAGCGGCTCAGCAAGCATCTCGACGCCGGCCGCACTGTCGTCGTTCTAGCTGAGGGCGACCCGCTGTTCTACAGCTCATACATGTACCTGCACGACCGGCTGTCGCCGCTCTTTCCGAGCGAGATCGTGCCCGGAGTCACGTCCCTAACGGCCGCTACTACCGCGCTGCGGGCGCCGCTGGCGCGGCATGAAGACATCCTGACCGTGTTGCCCGGAACGCTCCCGGTACCGGAGCTCGCGCGCCGGCTAGCTGATACCGACGCAGCAGTGATCATGAAACTGGGTAGGACGTTCGCGGGCGTACGCGAGGCGTTGCGGCAAGCCGGGCGGCTCTCCGAGGCCCTCTACGTGGAGCGGGCGACCACCGGTGAGCAGCGCGTCATGCCGGTGATTGACATCGACGCCGGCGCGGTCCCCTACTTCTCCATGATCGTTGTACCAGGTCGTGATCGACGCCTCGATTCGGCAGGGCGTTCAGCAGCGCTTCGGCCGGCCTTGGACCTTGATCATGTCGATATGCCGCGGCTTCTTGTCGTCGGTCTTGGGCCTGGAGGCGACAGCTGGACGACCCCGGAGGTATCGGCGGTACTGGCCGAGGTTGATCATGTCGTGGGCTACGGACCTTACCTAGACCGGCTTCCCTCTCGACCAAATCTGCAACGGCATGCTTCGGGCAACACCGTCGAGGTCGAACGGGCCCGATGCGCTCTTGATCTTGCGCTGAGCGGCGAACGGGTGGCCGTGATTTCCGGTGGAGATGCCGGAATCTTCGGCATGGCATCGGCGGTCTTCGAGGCAGCCGAAGACGACCGCTACGCCAAGGTCAAGATCACGGTGCTCCCAGGGGTGACAGCGGCGCAGGCCGTTGCCGCCCGCGCTGGTGCACCACTTGGCGGCGACTATGCGGTGGTCTCGCTGTCGGACCGACTCAAGCCGTGGTCGGTGATCGAGCAACGGTTGCGCGCGATCGCTAGTGCTGATCTGGTACTCGCGATCTACAATCCAGCCTCGCGTTCCCGGCGGGAGCAGATCGTGCAAGCACGCAAGCTCCTGCTCGAGTTCCGTCCACCCGAAACGCCGGTCGTCGTGGGACGTCAGGTGGGCCGCGACAATGAGGATCTGACAATTACCACTTTGGAAACACTCGAGCCCGACAGCATCGACATGAGCTGTCTGCTGATCATTGGTTCCAGCCAGACCCGGCTCGGGCACAGCGCGACGGTGTGGACCGGCCGCTCTCATACATCTTGATCAACGACAGCTAGCGACGGCGCTTCCCGTACAGGTGCGACTCCACAAACTCCTCGGCGTGCAGCGCCTGCCCAACCATGATCACTGCCGCCTGCCGCAGTCCGGCATTCTCCACCTGGTCGGCGATCGTCGACAGGGTTCCGCGCAGCACCAACTCTGTGGGCTGAGTGGCGTTGGCGACCACCGCGACCGGACAGCCGGGCCCGTACGCGGAGGTCAGCTCGGCACAGATCTGTCGGACCCGCCGGATCGCCAGGTGGATGATCATGGTGGCCCGAGTCTCGGCCAGGTAGGCCAACGACTCCGTCTCAGGCATTGCCGTGGAAGCGGCCTGAGTGCGCGTCAAGATCACTGTCTGCGCCAGCTCGGGCACGGTGAGCTCGCGCCCGATGATCGCCGCGGCGGCCGCGTACGCAGGTACACCCGGCGTCACATCCCAGTCCACCCCTGCTTCATCGAGCCGCCGGGTCTGCTCGGCTACTGCCGAATAGATCGAGGGGTCTCCAGAGCAGAGTCGCGCAACATCCTCCCCGCGCTGATCAGCAGCAACCAGGTGATCAGTGATCTGGTCAAGATCAAGGTGTTGACTGTCGATCAAGGTCGCTCTCGGCGGGCAATGAGCCAAGATCTCAGCATTGATATAAGTGCCGGCATAGACACAGACCGGAGAAGACTCGATCAGCCGTACGGCGCGGATCGTCAACAGGTCCGCTGCACCCGGACCTGCTCCAATGAAATGAACGGTCACTCGACATCCTTGACCGCGCTCCACTGCACCACGGCTCGGGCCGGTCGCCAGCCGTGATAGCGACCAATCGACTCCAGGTGCTCCACCGACAGTCGGGACAGCTCCCCGCCGTACCGTCTCCAGCAATCGACCATGATCATCTCGGTCTCCTGGGTCACGGCATGAACGACCAGCCGACCGCCGGGTCGTAACGCCGACCATGACCGTTCGAGTGTCTCGCCGGTCGCTCCCCCGCCGACAAAAACCGCATGCGGCAGCGGCAGCGACGCCAAAGCATCAGGCGCCTCTGCATGCAGCACCTCGAGACCAGGCACGCCGAGCGCTTCGGCATTCCTACGGATTCGCTTGACCCGATCGAGGTTGTGCTCTATCGCGATTGCCCGGCCTCCGGGATCCGAGCGCAGCCACTCGATCGCGATCGAGCCGGCGCCCGCGCCCACATCCCACAGCAACTCACCCGGCCGCGGCATCAGGCGAGCCAGTGCCGACGCGCGAAGATCACGTTTGGTCAGCTGCCCATCATGATCAAAAGCCTCGTTTGGCAAACCTGACGCCAGTGAGGTGGCCGGGCCAATCCCGGCACAGACCACACAGATCAGGTTGAGCGTCGGCGCCGCGCCCCTCCAATCTCGCGCTACAAGATCGGTCCGGGACTCGGTTTCGGTATCAAGATCGCCCAAAACCGTAAATCTGCTATCGCCGTAGCCCTCGTCGGTGAGAAGCTCCGCCACCGCGGCAGGACTGTCAGCATCGCGCGACAAGATGATCAAGCGACGGTCAGGGGACAGATACCGCCGTACCGTGTCAAGGTCGCCGCCGCGCAGCCGAACCAGCTGCGTGGACTCCTCCGGCCAGCCCATCCGAGCGCGTGCCAGCGCCACCGAGGACACCGCAGGATGGACGCGAACTGTCTCAGCGCCGAGCATCTCGACGAGCGTGCTGCCGATTCCGGCGAGCAGCGGATCACCGGAGGCGAGCGCCACGACTCGTCGTCCTTCCACCCGGCTGAGGAGCATCGGCAGCTCCTCTCGCAAGGGGCTCGGCCAGGACAGTCGCTGCTGAGCGGGGAATGGCGGGATCAGATCGATGAGACGAGGGCTGCCGAGCAGCACCTCCGCGTACTGGATCGTTGTGCGCAGCCGCTCCGGAAGATCGCTCCACCCCCGCGCGGTCAGTCCAACCACCTCGATCACGCCTCAGACTGTATGCCTGCCACTCCGCCCAACTCCGCTCTTCCCGCACCTCGACCTTCGGCTCGAGGGTTGCCGAGGGAGTCTGATCGGGCGCCTCGCGATCCATCCGGATGTGACATCATCGAGGGCGGCGACGGCAGAGGAATCCGGTGCAAGTCCGGAGCGGTCCCGCCACTGTGACCCGGGCGTTTACCGCCATCAGCAAGGACCCGGGAAGTCAGGACGTCTGCCGCTGCTGGCCGCTGTCGCACCCGCGTACGCCGGCCCAACCCAGAGATGCCGTGGGCGTGGACACCCGCAGGAAGGGTATGAGGTGCGGACGTATCCGTTCTCCGCCGTCGTCGGTTCCGAAGACATGGCACTCGCCCTGATCCTGACCACCGTCTCACCCGAAGTGGGCGGCGTTCTGGTACGGGGCGAGAAGGGCACCGCAAAGACGACCATGGTCCGTGCTCTCGCACAGGTGCTGCCGAGCATCGCTGTGGTCGAGGGCTGTCGCTTCAGCTGCGATCCGCTGGATCTCGATGCGACATGCCCGGACGGACCGCATGATCATCTTGTTGCACGGTCACGGCCCGCAAGGTTGGTTGAGCTTCCGGTGGGTGCTACTGAAGATCGAGTGATCGGTTCCCTTGATCTGCGGCAAGCCCTTGGCGTTGGCAATGTGGTCTACGAGCCCGGACTCTTGGCCGCGGCTCATCGCGGCATTCTCTATGTGGATGAGGTGAACCTGCTTCATGATCATCTGGTCGACCTGCTGCTGGATGCGGCGGCGATGGGCCGCTCGACTGTCGAACGCGACGGAGTCTCGGTCGCCCACGCCGCCCGGTTGATCTTGATCGGAACGATGAACCCGGAGGAAGGTGAGCTCCGTCCACAGCTGCTCGACCGCTTCGGGTTGACGGTCGAGATCACTGCCCCGCGCGATCCGGAGCAGCGAGCAGAGGTAGTCCGTCGCCGCATGGGATTTGATCGCGACCCGGCTTCCTTCGTCGCCGCATACGCAGCCGACGAACAGGCGCTGCGCATCAGGATTGCTACTGCCCGATCGCTGTTGCCGTCGGTACGCCTGGATGATCGAAAACTGGCCACCATTGCCAGGGTGTGTGCCGCCTTCGATGTGGACGGCATGCGGGCAGACATCGTGACCGCGCGAGCGGCGGCGGCTCACGCCGCCTGGCATGGTCGCCGCGAGATCACTACGTCGGATATTCGCGCAGCGGCCAGGCTGGCGTTGCCGCATCGCCGCCGGCGCAATCCCTTCGACGCTCCAGGCCTGGACAAGGATCTCCTTGATCGACTTCTCGATGAGGAACCAGATCCGGAGCCAACCCCACCGAAGGGCAGCCCGCCCGGAGACTCCTCGCCTAACTCAGAGCCCATCAACCAGCCGCCCGAGCATGGCAATGGCCATTCGACAAACTCAGAGCGCAAGGACCCCGAGCCCCAGCCCGTCGACAGCTCTTCGACAGAGCCGGCAGACGACGGGCAGGCCTCCGCGCGGACTGTCTCGGCCGGCGATGCTTACCGCACCCAGTTGTTTACCGCGCCTGGGATCGGCGTCGGTGAGGCAGGCCGCCGCAGCCGCGCCCTGACGTCGAGCGGGCGTACGGTCGGGGCAATCGCGGCCGATCGCGACGGCGGCCGGCTGCACCTCACAGCAACCATCCGCGCGGCCGCACCCCACCAGGCAAGGCGCGGCCGCTTATCGGACGAGCGGCTCCGGCTGTCCACCCCGGACCTGCGCCTCGCCGTGACAGCGGGGCGTGAATCCAACCTCGTGTTGCTGGTGGTTGACGCGTCCGGGTCGATGGCGGCGCGGCGCCGAATGGCGGCCGTCAAGGCCGCCGCACTCTCCCTCTTATTGGACGCGTACCAGCGCAGGGACAAGGTTGGCTTGATCACTTTCCGTGGAGCAGAGGCGACGCTCGCGCTACCGCCGACATCCTCCATCGACACAGCGGCGCGCCGGTTGGAGGACCTGCCCAGTGGTGGCCGTACGCCGTTGGCCGAGGGCCTGCTCTGCGCCGCCGAAACGCTACGGCTCGAGCGCATCCGCGACCCCCGCCGCCGCCCGCTGCTCGTGCTCGTCACGGACGGCCGAGCAACTCACGGCGCCGACGCGGTCGCCCGGTCGCGACTGGTGGCTGATCAACTGCGCCGCACCGGTGTGGCCTCGCTGGTGATCGACTGCGAGTCCGGCCGCATGTCATTGGGCCTAGCCCAGAGGTTGAGCGTCCACCTTGGCGCGCAGTATGTGACGGTTGATGAGGTGGGCGCTGATCAACTGGTACATGCCGTACGCCGAGGCCGGGCTGCCTGATGCCAGCGGGCATTCCAGAGCTGGTTCCGGCGGACGGGCTGACCACCCGGCAACGACGACAGCGACCATTGTTGATCATCCACAGTGGCGACGGCAAAGGCAAGTCGACCGCGGCGTTCGGCCTGGCGCTGCGCGGGTGGAATCAGGGCTGGTCTGTGGGCATCTTCCAGTTCGTCAAGTCCGCCCGGTGGCGGATCGGCGAACAGACTGCCTTGGAGTCGCTCGACGAACTTCACAACGCGACGGGCCGCGGCGGCTCGATCGAGTGGCACAAGATGGGCGCCGGATGGTCGTGGAGCCGCAAAGGGGGGACCGATGATGATCATGCCGCGGCCGCGGCGGAAGGCTGGCAGGAGATCAAGCGACGGCTCGGCGAGGAGCAGCACACCCTGTACGTGCTGGATGAGTTCACCTACCCGATCAACTGGGGCTGGGTGGATGTCGACGATGTGATCGACACGCTGACGACAAGGTCCGGCTACCAGCACGTGATCATCACTGGTCGACGGGCGGACCCGAAACTCCTGGCGGCGGCCCAGCTCGTGACTGAGATGACCAAGATCAAACATCCCTTCGACGAGGGGCAGAAGGGCCAGCGAGGGATTGAGTGGTGATCGATCCGACACCGCAAGAGTCCGCGCACCAGCTCCCCCGCCTGGTGATTGCCGCTCCCGGCTCGGGCCACGGTAAGACCACCGTTGCCACCGGACTGATGGGCGCGCTGGCTGCGACAGGTCGGAAGGTCGCGGGCTTCAAGATCGGGCCGGACTACATCGACCCTGGCTACCACACGCTCGCCACCGGCCGGCTGGGACGCAACCTCGATCCCTACCTCTGTGGCGAAGACCAGATCGCGCCGCTGTTGCTGCATGGCGCGCAAGCACCGGAACGCGCCGACATCGCGATCATCGAAGGCGTCATGGGGCTTTTCGATGGACAGATCGGCAGCCAGGGGTTTGCTTCTACGGCACATGTGGCCGGCCTGGTGCGGGCGCCGGTGATCATGTTGATCGACATCTCCCACACCTCGCGTACGGCGGCGGCCATCGTGCACGGGCTCAGCACCTTCGACCCGCACGTCCGGTTGAGCGGTGTGATCATCAACAAGGCCGGATCGGAGCGACACGCACGGGAGATCGTCGAGTCGATCCAGGCGACCGGCCTCGAGGTGCTCGGCGTATTGCCGCGGGATGCCGGTATTGAGATTCCTTCCCGGCATCTCGGTCTGGTGCCGGCTGCGGAGCGTGAGGAGGCGGCGGCGGCGATTGCTCAGCTGGCACGGCGGATCAGTGATCACGTGTCGCTCAGCTCGATCATCTCTGTCGCACAGTCGGCACCGCCGCTCGAGGCAACGCCCTGGTCCCCCACCGACCAGGTACAGCCACCATCAGATGCGCGTCCCGTGGTGGCGATAGCGGCTGGTCGGGCCTTTACGTTCCGCTACGCCGAGACCGACGAGTTGCTACGCGCAGCTGGATGCGAGCCGGTGGTTTTCGACCCCACCTCAGATGAGCAGCTTCCTGTTGGGACAGCTGGGCTCTACCTGGGCGGCGGGTTTCCCGAAGTGCACGCAGCCGAGTTGGCGGCGAACGACGCGTTGCGATGTGACATCCGAGCGGCGGTTGAAGCCGGTACGCCGACGGTCGCCGAGTGCGCCGGGCTGCTTTATCTGTGCCAGACGATGGACGGGCTCCCCATGGTAGGTGCGATCGAGGCTGACGCGATCATGACCGAGCGATTGACGCTGCGCTACCGGGCCATGACTACGGGCCATGATCAACTTTTGGCGAGCGCCGGGGTCTCGGTGACTGGCCACGAGTTCCACCGCACCACGGTCCAGCCGTGCAGTGGCGTAGCTGCTGCCTGGCGGGTGGACGGTGAGCCAACCGGTTTCTCAGCTGACCCTGCGAGGGTCGGCCGGAAAACCGTGCACGCGAGCTATCTGCACGTGCATTGGGCCGGATATCCCGATCTGGCACAGCGGTTCGCCAACGCCGTCCATGATCACGCCGCGAGCCATCGTGAACGCCCATCAGTCCTGCCGCAGGCCGGGCGCCGAGCCTCCCACGAGCCGGTTCATGATCTTCATCACCACGGCGACCGGGACACTGCCGAGGGACTGGTGGACCTTGCCGTCAATGTCCGCGTGTCTGCACCTCCGGATTGGCTCTGTTCAATCATCAACAGCACGACGCAGTACCTCGCTGCGTATCCCAACACCGACGCAGCAACCAAGGCAATTGCTGAGGCGCACGGTGTCACCGTTGATCAAGTACTGCCCACGGCAGGCGGCGCCGAGGCTTTCAGTTTGCTTGCTCGCGCGTTGCGTCCAAGAAAGCCGCTGATCATTCATCCGCAGTTCACTGAACCTGAGGTGGCGCTCGTTGCGGCTGACCACCGGCCGGAGCGACTGATCCTGTCGCCCGCTGCGGGTTTCAGGTTCGATGTGGACCAGATACCTGCCGAGCCGGATCTGATTGTGATCGGCAATCCGACCAACCCGACCAGCGTGTTGCATCCGGCTGTGTTGATCAACTCCTTACGGCGGGCCGGACGCGTCGTCGTCGTGGATGAAGCCTTCATGGACGCCGTGCCAGAAGAGACAGAGAGCATGATCAGCGACGACCTGACGGGGCTGCTGGTCCTTCGCTCGCTGACCAAGACCTGGGGCCTGGCCGGGCTACGGGCGGGCTATGTGATCGGCGACCCGAGCCTGATCGCAGCGATGCGGCTGCAGCAACCACCCTGGTCGGTATCCAGCCCAGCGCTGGCGGCAATGGTCGCCTGCCTGACCCCCCAAGTCCGCAACCTTGCCGCCGCCGCGGCTGAGGAGATCGCCGGGCGGCGGACCTACCTGATGGAGCAGCTGGCCGATGTGGGCCTGGAGGTTGCTGGCCAGCCGCAGGCTCCGTTCGTACTGGTCGACACCAGCGGCGTACGCGGTGATCAGGGACCTGGCTGGGTCCGCCTCGCCCTGCGCGACCACGGTTTCGCCGTACGCCGCGGGGAGACCTTCCCCGGCCTCGGGCCGGACTGGATCCGGATCGCCGTACGCGAGCCTGAAACCACCGACCAGTTCATAGCCGCCTTGCGCCGACTTGTCAGACTCTGAGCAGGCTATAGCGTGCTGAGAGTCTGACAAGTCGGCGTAACTCCTGCGAGAGAGGAAGACAGCGTCCTCAAGGCGCGATCGGGCGCGAGCAGGAGACTAGGGAGGGAGGTGGGGAGTGGGCGGTGAACACAGCCACGAGGTGACCGCGACCGGTGAACACCGGAAACGGCTCGTCGTGGTCCTGGTGATCACCTGCGCGGTGCTGATCGCCGAGGTGATCGGCGGACTCATTGCTGGTTCGCTGGCCTTGCTGGCCGACGCCGGCCATATGCTGACCGACTCGACCGGGCTGCTCTTGGCACTCATCGCGGCCTCCCTCGCGACGCGCGCCGCCACGGCGAGACGCACGTTCGGACTGCAACGCGCCGAGGTGCTGGCGGCCCTGGGCAATGCCCTGCTGCTGGTTGGCGTTGCCGTTTGGGTGCTGATCGAGGCTGTCGAGCGGCTGCGCAACCCTGCCGAGCTCGACGGCAGTCTGATGCTCGTGGTGGCTGTCGTTGGGGTGCTGGCCAACTTGGCCGGACTGCTGGTGCTCCGCCCCGCGCAGGCCAAGAGCCTGAACGTGCGTGGCGCCTATCTTGAGGTGCTCGGCGACCTCATCGGCTCGTTGGCTGTCGTGGCCGCCGCAGTGCTGATCTTGATCACAGGCTGGACCCCCTTCGACGCGATCGCTTCGCTCCTCATCGTGGTGGTGATCATCCCCCGCGCCTGGTCGCTGCTACGCGAGGTCGTGGACGTACTGCTAGAAGCCACACCGCATGGCGTGGACCTTGCTGAAGTACGTGAACACATCAAGCGAGTACGCGGGGTGGTCGATGTCCACGACCTGCATGCCTGGACCATCACCAGTGGCGTACCCGTCTTGTCCGCGCACGTGATCGTCGATCAGGCCTGCATCAACGAGGGCCGCTCTGGCGAGGTGCTGGATCGGCTCGGCGAATGCCTTGGTGGGCACTTCGACGTCTCGCACTGCACCTTCCAGCTCGAGCCGGTTGGCCACCAAGAGCACGAGGCCGCCCACCACGCATGAGTGTCAGATGCCGATGCGAGGCTAGTCTGCGAGCGTCGGAAATCGCGCGCCGCCGCACGGAGAAGGAGCGAGCGGAGGCGCTCTTCCCTCTGTGAGCGACAACGACGGCGGCGGATTCAAAGCGCGATGCGCGAGCAGCACAGGAAGTACAGCCACATGTCAACGCAGTACTACACAGCAAGCAGTATCGACGGCTTCATCGCCGACTCGGACAACTCGCTGGACTGGCTCTTCCAGTTCAGTGAGCCGAGTGGCATGGAAGATCAGTATCCGAGGTTCATCGCGGACGTTGGAGCGATGGCGATGGGCTCCACGACGTACGAGTGGGTCGCAGAACACACCGGCTTCCTCACCGACCCGAGCAAGTGGGAGTACACCATCCCAACGTGGGTGTTCAGCAGTCGGGAGCTGCCTCGTGTGGAGGGCCCAGACATCCAGTTCGTCTCTGGCGATGTCGCGCCGGTCCACCAAGAGATGCTGCGGGTCGCGGATGGCCGGAACGTCTGGCTGGTGGGTGGCGGTGAACTGGTTGGCCAATTCCATGATCAGGGCCTGCTCGACGAGGTGATCATCGGCATGGCATCCGTAACGCTCGGCTCGGGCGCCCAGTTGCTGCCGCGGAAGATCGTAACCCCGCCCCTACAGCTCCTCGATGCCACCGCGTACGGGGCGGATTTCGTGATGCTGCGCTATGCCGTGCGCAAGACTTAGCGAAACCTGAGTAGGCGCATGCTGTTGGTCACGACGAAGACCGAGCTGAGGGCCATCGCGGCCGCTGCGATCATCGGGTTCAGGAAGCCGGCCGCAGCGAGTGGCAATGCCACGACGTTGTAGGCGAACGCCCACCAGAGGTTGCCATGGATGGTTCGCAGCGTCGCTCGGGAAAGCCGGACCGCGTCGGCCGCTACCCGCAAATCTCCACTGATCAACGTCAGGTCACTGGCATGAATTGCTGCATCCGTGCCGGTGCCGAGCGCGATACCCAGATCAGACTGAGCCAGCGCTGCCGCGTCGTTGACCCCATCACCCACCATGGCTACCCGATGCCCCTCCTCCTGCAGCCGGACCACCTCGGCGACCTTCTGTTGCGGCAGTACGTCGGCGATCACATCGTCGATGCCGACCTCAGCCGCTACCGTCCGGGCGGCGGCTGCATGATCACCAGTGAGCAGCACCGGGCGCAGGTCCAGCCATCGCAAGTCGCGCACGGCCTCGGCGGACGTCGGCTTGACCACGTCAGCGACCGCGATCACGCCGCGCGCTTCGCCACCCCAGCCGACCAGCACGGCGGTACGTCCCTGTGCCTGCTCCGCCGCGTACGCCTGCTGCAGCTCGCCGGCAACCTGCAGCCCTTCCTCCTCCAGCAGCTTCACCCGCCCCACAACCACCGACGTGTCAGCGTCGGTGGTCGCTCCAGCAGCCGCCGACGCTGACAACTCGGCGAGGACGCCGAGGCCGGGGTGGTTGTCGAGCTTCGTGACGGTGTCCAAGGAGCCATGGGTGCGCGCATGCTCTGCGATGGCCTTGGCGATCGGGTGATCTGAGCCGGACTCAGCCGAACCGGCTGCCTTGATCACCTCCGCTGTGGTGGCTCCTGCGCCGGCGGTGAGGGAAACCACAGCCATCCGGGCCTCGGTGATAGTCCCGGTCTTGTCCAAGACGATGGTGTCGAGGTGCCGGGTCGACTCCAGCACCTCCGGACCCCTGATCAGGATGCCCAGCTGGGCGCCCCGCCCGGTCCCAACCAGCAACGCGGTCGGCGTCGCCAGTCCGAGCGCGCACGGACAGGCGATGATCAATACCGCCACAGCAGAGGTAAAAGCGAACGACATGCCTGACCCCTGCCCGAGCCAGAAGCCGAGAGTCGCCACGGCCAGCGCGATCACGATCGGCACGAACACCGCCGAGACCCGATCAGCCAGCCGCTGCACCGCCGCCTTGCCGCTCTGCGCGGCCTCCACCATTCGGACGACCTGCGCAAGCTGGGTGTCAGCGCCCACTCGAGCGGCCTCCACCACCAGCCTGCCGTTGGTATTGACTGTGGCTCCGACCACAGCATCGCCAGGTCCCACCTCGACCGGTACCGACTCGCCCGTCACCGTCGAGGTGTCCAGCGCGCTATGCCCCGAGACGATCACCCCGTCCGTTGCCACTCGTTCGCCGGGTCGTACGACGAACCGGTCGCCCACGTGCAGCTGGGAGATGTCGACAACCGTCTCGCCGTCCGCCGTGAGCAGCGTGACTTCCGATGGGGCCAGGTCGAGCAGTGCCCGCACTGCGGCGCCGGATCGGCGCTTTGCCCGTGCCTCCAGATAGCGTCCGAGGAGGATGAACGTGGTGATTCCGACGGCGGCCTCGAGGTAAAGGTTCGCCGTCGGGGCATGCCTGACCAGCCGAAATTCGAATGGGTGCGTGAAGCCGATCTCGCCCGCCGCCCCGAACAGCAGCGCGTACGCCGACCAGCCGAATGCAGCCAGGGTGCCGATCGAGATCAACGTGTCCATCGTTGCGTTGCCGTGCTGCAGGTTGAGCAAGGTGGCGCGGTGGAACGGCCAGGCGCCCCAGGTGACCACCACACATGCCAGAGCGAACGACACCCATTGCCACCAGGGAAATTGCCAGGCCGGAACCATCGAGATCATGATCACCGGCAGGCTCAGCACGGCGCAGATCATCAACCGACGACGGAGTTGACGCAATTCCTGGTCAGGGTCACGCTGGCTGTCGCTGGGCAGCGTGGCGTGGTAGCCGGTCTTCTCGATGGTCTCGATCAAGGTCTGCGCCGAAGTGCCCTTTCCGGCGTGAACCGTGGCCTTCTCCGTCGCATAGTTGACTGTCGCATTGACGCCCTCGAGGCGATTGAGCTTCTTCTCAATCCGCGTAGCGCACGACGCGCACGTCATGCCCTGAACGTCAAGCTCGATCGTCTGCACCGCCACATCCAGTGTCATCGGGTCACCTGCACAGTGAAGGGGGCCAGATAGAGCTTGTCGCCCCGGTAGAACTCAACAAACAGCCGATAACTGCCCGGAGCAGGCACGGCGCCGAGGAAGTCCAATCGTGGCCCGGTGCCCGTCGAGTTCGAGTGCATATGCAGATAGCCAAGATCATCCGGGCGGATCAGCACACTGTGGCCCATTTCCCCGTGCGCCGGCTCTAGATTGGTCACCGGCTGACCCTGATCGGTCACCGTGATCGTGGTGCTGCTGTTTGCCCTGGTGCTGAGCTCGCCGGTGCGCGTCACCGCCAGGTCCTTGATTTGGATCTGATCAGCAGCCGGCGGAAGCGGCTTGGGGCGATACTCACCGCTGGTCGTGAAGTCGGTGGCCAGGGCGATCTCCCGTCCAAGCGTCTTCGACTGGAAATGGATGATCACGTGCCATGGGCCTGGCGTGAGGTTGAGAATTCCCCACCACGACGTGCCCTCGCCCTGCTGCGGGGTGACGTGCTGGTATCCAGTGAGGTCACGCCGGAACGCGATCAAATGCATATGCTCGCCAGCATCCTCATCGAGGTCCGAGATCACCTGGCCGCCTGGCGCAGTCACGGCAAATTCGACCACCACATCCTTGCCTGGCTTCTGGGTAGGCTCCACGGCGCGCAGCGCATATCCCTCCACAGTGCCCGCTGGTGGGACCATCTCGGAGTTGTGGGTCGCCGCTGGCGCCAGTAGCGCCTGGGACTGGGTGCCTATCAGGTAAGAGACGCCGAAAATGGCCGCCAGCAGCGTCAGGAAGGCGACCAGCTTGGCGGGTGGATTCATGATCAGGCAGCGATCTTTCTTGCGCGCGTCGGGCTAGGCTGCCGCGACGCTGTAGCCTGCCTCGTCCACAGCAGCCTCGATGCTGCCGAACGGGATCTCAGCATCACTGGTCACGATCAGCTGGCCGCTATCAAGATCGACCTTGACGTCGGTCACTCCGCTGACAGAAGAGACCTCCTCGGTCACTGAACTGACGCAGTGCTGGCAGTGCATCCCAGAGACGACGTACTCGCTGGTGACAGGCATAGGCGTTTCCTTTGCTAGGTAGCAGAGCGACAAATCAAGAGCGAACCAGACGTGCGATAGCGCTCGCAGCCTCTTCGATCTTGCTGTCAGCCTCGGGTCCTCCTTCAGCCGCAGCGCGAACAACGCAGTGGCTCAGGTGCTCCTCGAGCAGGCCGAGCGCGACAGACTGAAGCGCGCGCGTCATCGCGGACACCTGGGTGAGGATATCGATGCAGTACTGCTCCTCTTCGATCATCTTCTGCAGACCACGGGCTTGCCCCTCGATGCGGCGCAATCGTTTAAGGTAGTCATCCTTGTTGGCAATGTAGCCGTGATGGCTGGCGTGATCAGGCATCGACCTTCCTTGATCTCTCCGGTACCCCCTAAGGGTATATCCCACCGTCAAATCCATCATGCCCAATTTTTCAAACTGCTCGCGCAACGCGCTTTGAATCCGCCGCCGTCGTCGTCACTCGCAGAGGAAAGAACGCCTCCGCTCGCTCCTCCTCCGTGCGGCGGCGCGCGATTCCGACGCTCGCAGCAACGCTCATGTGATGATGTTCGATCAAAGTCGTCCAAAGTGTTGCAGTCGGTTTTCAACAGGTTGCGGATGAACCTGTGGGTAATACGTTCCGCCCGGGAAAATCGCCACACAGCAAGACAACGCATCCGAGTCGTGAGATGGACGGGAAAGAACTTCCATCCACCCCGTTATTCGATTCATTTCTCCTTGTCAGACGCGCATTGCGGACCGTTGACCGAACACAGTCCCCAGAGCGGTACCCAGGGTCTGCACAGGCTCACCGCGTGTCTCCCACAGCGCAGGATTCGTTGTCCACAGCCCTTGTGGATAACAGGCTGTTCAGGCCAGCGTCGACAGCGTACGGTTTCCCGCGGTTGACCTGTCCGGCGTCACGCGAGCGTACGTGTCAGTGCATATCACTAATGTTCCGAACACGTATTCGATTGGTGCTAGGGCGGGTATCCGACGGGCTCGGGGGCGTCCAGCGGATGTAAGGAGTAAAGGGTGAGTGTTGCCGAGGTGATGCCCCCCTACAGCGACGAGGCGCCTCGACTGTCCGACCGTACGCCGCCTCAGGACATGGAGGCCGAGCAATGCGTGCTTGGCGCCATGCTGATGAGCAAGGACGCAATCGCCGACGTCGTCGAGGTGCTGCGGGGCGCCGACTTTTACCGGCCGTCGCATGAGCAGGTCTACAACGCCATCATCGACCTCTACGGACGCGGCGAACCCGCTGATGCGGTCACGGTCTCCGATGAGCTAGGCAAGCGCGGCGAGCTGCTGCGAATCGGCGGTGGGCCGTACTTGCACACCCTGCTGGCGAGCGTCCCGGTGGCGGCCAACGCGGGCTACTACGCACAGATCGTGCACGAGAAAGCGATCCTCCGCCGGCTCGTCGATGCCTCGGTACGGATCGGGCAGATGTCGTACGCCGGCGAAGGCGACGTCGACGACATCGTCGACAGAGCTCAGGCCGAGGTCTACTCCGTCACCGAGCGGCGGGCGTCCGAGGACTACAAACCGCTGTCGGAGCTCATGCAACCCACCCTCGACGAGATGGAGGCCATCGAGTCGCGAGGGGCGGGGCTTTCAGGTGTGCCCACCGGGTTCGCCGACCTCGATGAGCTGACCAATGGCCTGCATCCCGGGCAGATGATCATCATTGCAGCGCGACCTGCGGTCGGAAAGTCAACGCTGGCTTTGGACTTTGCTCGATCAGCCTCGATCAGAAACGGGCTCACATCGGTGATCTTCAGCCTGGAGATGAGCCAGATCGAGATCACCATGCGACTGCTGTCTGCCGAGGCGAGCATCCCGCTGTCGCACATTCGCGGCGGCCGCATGAGCGACCAAGACTGGAATCGGGTGTCCGCGAAGATGGGTCAGGTCTCCGAGGCGCCGATGTTCATCGACGACTCGCCCAACCTGACGATGATGGAAATCCGAGCGAAGGCGCGCCGGCTCAAGCAACGACACGACCTCAAGCTGGTGATCATCGATTACATCCAGCTGATGACCTCGGGCAAGAAGGTCGAATCTCGCCAACTCGAGGTCTCCGAATTCTCTCGGCAACTCAAGCTGCTGGCCAAGGAGCTCGACGTGCCAGTCGTCGCGCTCTCCCAGCTCAATCGCGGCCCGGAGCAGCGTACGGACAAGAGGCCAATGCTCTCTGATCTTCGCGAGAGTGGGAGCCTCGAGCAGGACTCTGATGTGGTGATCTTGCTCAACCGGCCCGATCTCTATGACAGGGAGTCTGAGCGGGCCGGCGAGGCTGATTTCGACGTGGCCAAGCATCGTAACGGCCCGACGAAGATGATCACTGTCGCATTCCAGGGGCACTATTCGCGATTCAGTGACATGCAGTTCTAGTGCCCTGCGTCAGGAAGGCGCTACCCCGATGGCCCAAGAGGTGTCCTGGTCCGCGGCCAACGTCCGACGCCTGCAGCGGCATGCGCTGCTACCGCCGGCATCGTCAGAAACAGATCCTGCTGAGATCGCCGCCGTCATCTGCGGCGCCCACGCCCAGGTGCTGTCGGGGGCGGAGTTATCCCTGGCGCTGCGCATTCAGGCGGCGACGCGTACGACAGTTCGGCACGCGCTGTGGGATGACCATCGGCTGATCAAGACGTATGGTCCACGAGGCACCGTGCATCTGCTGGCCACCGAGGATCTTCCGATCTGGACAGCTGCGCTCTCCGCAATCCCCGCGCACAGTCCCTTTCCCGACGACGTACGGCTCACGCCGGCGCAGGCTGAAGAGATTGTTGATGCCATCGGTCGGGCGCTCGAGGATGCCGAACTCACGATCGACGACCTGGATCGGGCCGTCGTCGATCTGCTTGGAGCATGGGCAGGCGATCGAGTCATGCCCGCGTTCCAAGACATGTGGCCGCGGTGGCGGCAGGCCGTCGGCATGGCTGCTCACCGTGGCGTGCTGTGCTTCGGCCCGAACCGGGACCGCCGCGTGACTTATACCAATCCGCGCCGCTGGCTCCCGGGGTTTAGTCCGGCACCGGTAGACGAGGCCATTGGGAAGGTGATCAAGCGCTACTTGTACGCGTACGGGCCGGCCACGCCGAAGCAGTTCGCTCAGTGGATTGGTGCGCCGCGAGGGTGGGCGGCCGCTCAGTTCGAGCGGCACAATCGGAAACTGATCGAGGTTACGTTCGACGGCACGCCCGCGTTCGCGCTTCGCGGGGACACGGAGATGCCCCGTGCAGAGGAGGCCGCGGGAAGCGTCTTGTTACTGCCCTACTTCGACGCGTACGCGGTCGGCAGTCGCCCACGCGACCGGCTCTTCCCACGAAAGGCCGCCGCGCGCGCACTCGCCCCCTCTGGCCAGGCTGGCAACTTTCCAGTCCTGCTCATCGATGGCGTGGTCGCTGGCGTCTGGCACCAGCGTCGCTCCGGCCGGCGGATTGCGGTGACCGTCGAGCCGCTCACCCGGCTCGCCGCCGGTCAGCGCCAGACTCTCGAAACCCAGGTCGCCCGGATCGGCGAGATCCTCGAGGGCAAGGCCAGGCTCACTGTCGGAACTGTCACCGCCGGGGGACATGCCTGACGGTTGCAAGACGAAATTGTAGTTCTCGATCGGATCGGGTCCTTCGTCCATAAGCCAGGTATACGTCGCACGCTCGATGCCGTTACGGGGGATCGTGCTGGTCGCGTTGGGTGTCCGGCTGGCGATCGAGACGCGTCCCTGAAACTCAGCTGGTCCGGGAAGCCCGGGATAGCACCGTAAAGACCCGTTCCATGAACAGCTCAAACTCCTCCATGAAGTCCCGCAGAAACGCTTCAGTCGTCTCGTCGGTGACCTCGCCATCCTCCGAGATCAGACCCGGCGTGAATTGAATGTAGGCCTCTGGAGCATTCATCTGTGGCGAGTTGCAGAAGCTAAGGATGCTGCGCAGGTTCTGTTGGGCGACGGCGGTGCCGATCTTGCCGGGCGAGGCGCCAATAACGGCCGACGGCTTGCGGGCAAACGAATTCTTTCCCCATGGCCGGCTTGCCCAGTCGATGGCGTTCTTGAGGCTGCCCGGGATGTCCCGGTTGTACTCGGGGGTCACGAACAGCACTGCGTCCACCCCCGCGATCGCGTCCTTGAGGGCGCGTGCTTCAGACGGATAGTCGCTATCAAGGTCCCGGTTGTAGAGCGGCAGATCCTTGATCGGAATCTCGACCATGTTCCACTCCGGAGGCGCGAGTCGGACCAATGCGCGAGCGAGGATCCGATTGATTGAAACAGCAGAGAGACTGCCGATCATGTAGCCGACGGTGTAGGTCATAGGGTCTCCTTTGAGCGAACTTGCCTAGAGCTCTGGACAGATCCTGTCAGAGAGCTGGCCTAGTGTTTCGATCACCACGTGCTTGACCTGGCCAGCACACAGATCAGCGAATTGGCAGGTCGGGGCGGAAGCGTCAGCTTGAGAGGGCGGCGTCAGCTTGAGAGGGCAGCGTCAGCTTGAGAGGGCTTAGCCAGATGTTTGTGACTTCAGGACGTGCCCAGCCGCGGGGAGCGTCGGGAATCGCGCGCCGCCGCACGGAGAAGGAGCGAGCGGAGGCGTTACCGTTCCCTTCTCGGGGTTACCCGCTAGCGCCGACAGGTAAGTCATCGGGCAAAATCAGCTTGTAGAGCCACAGGGCTTGAGGACCGAGGAGGACTGTCATGTCAGGGCACGTTGCGACCGCGCAGTGCGAGATCGATGCACCGCCCGAGAAGGTATGGCGCGCGCTAACCGACCCCGAGCTCATCAAGAAATACATGTTTGGCTCAGAAGTGAAGACCGACTGGAAGCCCGGGAGCCCGATCACCTGGAAGGGCGAGTTCGAGGGCCGCGCGTACGAGGACAAAGGGGAGATCATTTCGTTCGCGCCCGAGCGGCATCTGGAGGTCACCCACTTCAGCCCGCTCACCGGCCAGGAGGACCGGCCGGAGAACTACCACCGAGTGCGCTACGAGCTGCAGCAAACCAATGGCGGCACGGCACTGCGGCTGACCCAGGACAACAGCAGCAGTGCCGAGGAGGCGGAGCACTCCGGAGCTAACTGGCAGATGATGCTTGACGGCCTCAAGAAAGTCGTTGAGCAAGAGGGCTGAGTGAGTCACCCACTTGACTCAACGCGCGACCGCGGAGCTCGGCTCCAGCATGATCACGGGGATTTCGCGAGGCGCAGCGCGCTGGTGGTACTGCTCCCACCACGGATACATCTGGAGACCACGGGCGACATATCGCTGCCGCTCCTCGCCTTTCAGCTCGCGGGCGCGCATCTTGACCGCCAGGCCCTGCCAGGTGACCACCGCATCCGGGTGCGCGAGCAGGTTGTGATACCAGCCAGGGTTAGACGTCCGGCCAAAGTTGGAAGCAATCAGAACCAGACGATCACAGTCCGGCAGCCCCAGCAGCGGGAGGGTGCGCGGCTGACCGGTGCGAGCACCCGTGGTCGTCAACATGACGATCGGAAGGCCGGAAATCCACGCGGAGAAGGTGGTACGCCCGCGACTGAGCCGGTAGAAACCGCGGTCGATGCGAGGCAGCGCCCGCGCCGGCACCATTGACATGGGGACGATCGCCGCAGCCTTTTGGACGAGACGGCGCAGCAGATCGGGACTCCGCTGCTCGAAATTGATCATGCTTTCTCTCCGCCGGCGGTTCGCTGACGGTTTCGTCAGGCCGATCGAACCACGCGCAGTTTGCCGCCAGGCTCGCGTTGCAGAGCCGGGACCGGCTGCACATCGACCGCGGGCGCCACGGCACCAGTCGACGTGACAGCAGCAATCAGCGCCTGGCGCAGCCGTTCGGGGACGTCTGGGGCGGCTTCCGGCGCCAGGACGACCTGAGCGTGCAGGCCGCGCCCGTCGTACACGAAGGAATACTCGCCAACCTCGGCGATGGGCGCGACAGCCGACCCCAGTACGGAGGGGTGGACCGCGACCGTCGCGCCATCCTGGCTGCGGAGATAGAGGATGTCCGCGGTACGCCCGTCGATGGAAACCAAGCATCGCCAGGCTCGACCCCCCGGGTTAGGGAGCGGGGACTCCACGACCGAGTCGGTCAGCTCGTAGCGGATGAGCGGCTGGGCGTAATTGATCAAGTTGGTTAGCAGGACCTTGGCGCCGGGCCGTCCAGGTGGGACCGCGCGGTTGTTCTCGTCCACGATCTCGACCACCACGACGTCCTCGGCGATCTCCAGCTCCGGATGTGCCGGACTGCTCGCGGCGATGGTCGGCGCCTCGGTCGCGGCGTAGCCGCTCACCGGCTCGATTCCCCAGGCCTCCCGGACGTGTCGGCGAACATCGGCCGTGAGCGGCTCGCTGCTGAAAAGAGCCGCGCGCGGCGCGATCCGCAGGCGCCCGGCGATCTGTTCTTCGGCGAGCGCTCTCCAGATGCCCACTGCTCCCAGGAGCACCTCAGGTTGTTGGGCGTTCAGTGCCGCGACCAGCGCGGGAACCGGAGTCGCGGCCGACATTGGGGGCGCCGGCACACCGGGTGGGACGAGCACCTGCCTGGTCACGTGGACCGGGCTGGGGCTGCCGAGCCCTGCAAACCGCGACCCGAGTCCGATTCCCAGGCGCATCATGGGCCGCGCGCTCGCCGCCCGCCAGGCCGCCGCCTCCTCGTTCGTGAACGCGATGATCGATCGCCGACCGGTGGTCCCGGAGGTGGTCGCCACTCGGTACGCACCGAGGAAGGACTGCGACGGGTCTGCGCTAGCGAGGTGCGCTCGTAGGTCGGCCAGCCGCAACTGTGGATCGGTGACGACCCGGTCGAATTCGGCCATCAGAGTGGCCTTCGATAACGTGGGCAGCTCGGCAAGCGGCCGTTCGGCCGCATCAGCGCCCAGCGCCTCCCGATAGTAAGGCGACTTGGTTGCGGCGTGCGCGACCAGCGCGCGTACTCGGTCCTGCTGGTACGCGAGGAGGTCGCCTCGGGTCCAGCGGTCCCGCTCCATCAGCTCCGCTTCGAGCATGGGTCACCTTTCCTCAAGACAGACCGATTTCTTGGCACGTCAGTATGTCTGATGGAGTTGGAGCCACATCGCCCCGCACGTCCTCTGCAATCGGGAGCAGGCCCATGACCACTGTCACGATCACCGAGGAGCCGCTTGCCCTCGAAGACCTGCTCGCCGTGGTCGACGGCGCGAAGGTGGAGCTCGCGGACAGCACTCGGGAGGCGATCGCCGCCAGCCGGGCGGTCGTAGACCGCGCTCTCTCCAGCCACGAAGCCGTCTACGGCCTGACCACGCAGGTCGGCCACGGCAAGGACACCCTGCTAACCGAAGAGGAGATCCGCGGCGAGCAGATGTTTCTCGTGAAGTCACACAGCGGCGGCGTCGGGCGGCCGCTGCCCACCTCGTTGGTACGCGCTGCGCTGGCCGTTCGACTCAATGGGATCGCCCGGGGCGGGTCCGGCGCCTCCCCTGCCGTCGCCGACGTGTTGGCCGCAATGCTGAATGCCGGCGTGCACCCGATCGTCCCGGAGATCGGATCGGTCGGGGCCGCCGATATCGGGCCGATGGCAGGGATGGCGCAGGTCGCAGTCGGGTTGGGCCGGGCCGAGTACCAAGGGGAGCTGCTGCCAGGCGGTGAGGCCATGCAGCGGGCCGGGATCTCGCCGCTGGTACTCAGCGGCAAGGATGGGCTGGCTTTGATCTCGGCAAACGGGGTGTCAATCGGCCAGGCCGCGCTGGTCGTCGTCCGGGCCGAGCGGGTGGTGGACGCGGCGGACGTCGCTGCGGCGCTCTCGATGGAGGCGACTGGTGCCAACCCGTCGATCCTGCATCCCGCCGTCGCCCGTGCCAAGCTGATCCCGGGCCAGGCGACGGCAGCCGACCATATCCGGAGCCTCCTGGAAGGAAGCGCGCTGCTCCAGCCAGGCGGGTTTCGATCGGTGCAGGACGCGCTGTCATTCCGGGTCGTTCCGCAGGTCCATGGGGCGCTGCGCGAGTATGTGGCGTACGCCCGGGCGGCAGTGACGTCCGAGCTGAACGCCTCGGACGACAACCCGCTGGTCTCCGTGCCGGACCAGATGATGATCAGCAACGGCAACTTCCACCCGATGGTGCTCGCCATTGCTTGTGATGCGCTACGGATTGCCCTCGCCCAGGTAGGGCAGCTCAGCGAGCGCCGGATGTCTCATCTCTGGGACGGGTGCATGCAGCAGATGAGCGGGCCACCGACGGAGGCGTTGTACGGGCTGCGACTGCGGTACACGGCCGCAGCAGTGTTCCCGGAACTTAAACAACTAGCCGCGCCGGCCACTTTGGACACGCCGCCACTGGACCTCGGCGTAGAAGACCATCACACCGCCGCGCCGCTGAGTGTCCGCAAGACTGACGCAGCCGTGGGTTTGCTCGAGGATCTGCTGGCGATCGAGCTGATGCTCGCCCGAGACATGATGGCGACCGCGCCGACCAAGCCTGTCCTCGGCGCCGGCACATCCGCTGTCCTTCGCATGGTGGAGGAGGCGATAGCGGTGGCGGATCCGCAGCCAGATGCAGTCCACCGGGCCCTTCGAAAGCACTTCCCAGTCAGGCCGGCGGGTGCGTCCGCAGCCAGCGCGCAAAGTGCGGCACAGTGAAGGCCAGCGTCCCACGCTCGGCGGAGTACACAAGGCCCTTTTTCAGGAGGGCATCGCGGGCAGGTGAGAGTGAGGACGGCTTGCGGCCCAGAACATCCGCGACATCAGTCGTCGAGACCGCTGCGTCGGGCGGGTGCTCGGTAGTCAGGCCCGCCATGGCGCGTAAATAGTCCCGCTCGGCAGGCGTCGCGCGCTCGTATCGGGAGCCGAAAAACCCCACGGCTAGCTCAGCCTCGGCCTCAGGTGCGGCCACTGCAACGTCGGCCGCGGTAATCGGTGAACCGGGTGCGTGATCCCAGGCCGCTTTCCCGTACGCCTGAACAAAGTACGGGTACCCGCCCGAAGTTGCGCCCATTGCCGTGAGTGCGTCGGTCGACCAGGTAGCACCCTCGCGTTCGGCAGGCGCCAGCAGCGCCCGCTGGACGCCGGCCGAGTCCAGGCGGTCAATTCGGACGTATCGGAACAGCCGCTCCGAGTACGACTTGGATGCTGACAGCACGCTGGGCAGATGTGGCAGCCCGGCGCCAACCACCATCAGCGGCGCACCGGTCTGGGACAGCTCATGGCAACTGGCGCAGAGCGCCGAGACGTCCTCAGGCGTCAGATCTTGCATCTCGTCAATGAACACGGCCACGCCCACGCCGACATCGGCCGCGAGGCCCGCCACATCGGTGAGCAGCTCGAGCAGGTCGATCTCCATGTCACCGGAGTCGGCGCGGCCAGTGCTCGGAGGCCCGTCGATCGCTGGCGTCCAGCGCTCGATGAGCTTCCCGCCGCGTGGGTTAGTGCGTAGCCCAAACGCCTTCAGCGTGGCCAAGACCTCACGCACTCGATCTGGCGCACGGTGCCGTACCGACAACTCGCGTACGGCGGCGTGCAGCGCCCCAGTGAGCGGCCGCCGCAGGCTAGTGTCAGGCCGGGCCTCAACCTTCCCGGTGCCCCATCCGCGGTCCAGCGCTTTGGATCGCAGCGCATTGAGCAGGACCGTCTTCCCGACTCCGCGCAGGCCAGTGAGCACGAGGCTGCGCTCTGGTCGGCCCCGCTCCACGCGCTCCAATGCGACGTCGAAGGCGATCAGCTCAGCGTCGCGGCCGGCAAGCTCCGGTGGACGCTGGCCCGCTCCAGGCGCGTACGGATTGCGTACCGGGTCCACGTCTCGGACCGTATCAGCCTGTCTAGCGGGAACCTTAGATTTCGTTAGACAACACTCGACGTGTCGCAGAGGGCCGGGCCAACGCGGCCCGACGGTTGGAGACGGTGGCTATCGTCGAGTGCACTGTGTCCAATTGCACTCTGACAGGCGGCCGCCAGATTCGCCTCCTTCGTCGCCCGCTACGTGGTCAGACTTCCACGCAGCACAGCCGCGAGCTCCTGCAGTCGGCGAAGCGTGCCGCCCGTCATAGTGCACTGTCCCACCGTTTCACCTGGAGAATTCATGAGCCTCATCAAGGGCCTTCTCAAGACCGCTGTCATGATCAAGCTCGCTGAGATCGCTCAGCGCGAACTATCCAAGCCGGAAAACCAGCAGAAGATCAAAGACGGCCTCCGCAAGGTGCAGCAGGCCGCCAAGTCTCGGCGCTGACGGCTACGTCGCTGGCGGGTAACGCGCCGGTCACGAGATGCGTCGCCTGGCAAACCTTTGGCGCAGGCCCAATAACACTCCAGCATCTATTGGCGACGACAGGGTGTACGCAGAGCCTTGCCGTCGATTAGGGTGAACCTGCTGAGACTGGTGGTACCAGTTGGACGCGGGCAGAACCTGACCCCGCGTCCCGGGCCGATCACCGTCAACGCTGTCGAAGGAGAGACCACGGGCGCGGCGGGGGCGCGAACTGTGGCGATGCTCGCTACGGTTTCTCTCGCCGCGTTCGTGGCAAGCGGCCGCCAGCCGATCCCGAGCGATGGTTTGTCATGGCCTACGATCCGCTGTCGCGGTCGGTCAGCACGAGCGGCGGTCAGCACGAGCGGTCGGTCAGCACGAGCGGTCGGTCAGCACGAGCGGGCCGTCAGCACGAGCGGGCCGTCAGCGGTAATGGCGACGGTGTGCTCGGCGTGTGCCCCTCGTGAGCCATCCCTGCTCCGCAAGGTCCATCCGTCGGCATCGGTGTAGATCTTGTCAGTGCCCTGGAGGAACCACGGCTCGATCGCGATCACCAGGCCGGGCCGGAGCAGCAGCCCACGGCCGCGCCGGCCGTTGTTCGGTACGTGCGGGTCGCCGTGCATCGTACGGCCCACACCATGCCCGCCGAACTCGGTGTTGATCTTGTAGCCCGCCTGCGATCCCACCCGTGCGATGGCAAAGGAGATGTCACCGATCTTGTTCCCGGGCTTCGCCGCCTCGATGCCGGCGGCAAGTGCCGCCTCGGCGGCTGCGATCAACTGCCGATCTTGTTCCCGGGACGAACCGACGATCACGCTGATCGCCGAGTCCGACACCCAACCATCCACCGATGCAGCGAAATCGAGGCTGATCAGATCGCCGTCGACCAGCTCGTAGTCGTGAGGCAGCCCGTGCAATACCGCGTCATTGACCGACGTGCACAGCACTTTGCCAAACGGGCTGGCCCCGAACGACGGGTGATAGTCGATGTAGCACGATTCCGCGCCGCGATCTTGAATCATCCGGTGCGCCAACTCGTCGAGCTCCAGCAGGTTCACTCCGACCTCGGCCCGAGCGATGAGCGTGCTCAATACCTCCGCGACGAACCGCCCGGCCGGTCTCATCTGCTCGATCTCGGTCGGCGTCCGATACTCGATCACTCTGAGATTCTGCACGGTCGGACTGCGTCCGACCAGAAAGGCGCGGAAGTCGCTGCGCTCCTGCGTTTGATTGGTTCCGTCCAACCAAGCCCGACTTCGCCGGGCGGTTGGACGGTCAACCGGTAATGGAGTCCTCGTAATCGCTGATCTCGGCCACCTTCCCACCTGACGGGCTGGTCGGGTCGAAGACGTAGTCGAGCCATTCCCGGGCCAGCCTGCGAGCAAGCTGAAGGCCGATCACGCGTTGGCCCAGAGTGAGAACCTGACAGTCGTTGGACAGGATTGACCGTTCCACGCTGAAGGAGTCGTGGGCGACTGTCGCGCGGATGCCAGGCACCTTGTTGGCTGCAATGGCGACGCCGATTCCCGTTCCGCACACCAGGATCGCGCGGTCAGCTTCGCCAGCCGAAATCCTCTTTCCCGCCTCGATTGCCACCGACGGATACGAGGACCCCTCGAGATCATCCTTGAACACACCAAGATCAACGACCTCGACCCGATCATCGGCCTGCATATCGGCAAGAATGTGGTCCTTGTAGTCGTAGCCGGCGCTGTCGCTTCCGACCAGCAGCCGAATGGGACCGCTCATATGTTTAGTCCTTCCTTGTCCATGGATTTTGTTGCTTCGGGAGTGGCAGCCTCGGCATCGCCGAACACATCACCGATCGCGGTGACGATCAGGCCGAGCGAGACCGCGCCCGGATCAGGGCTACCGACGCTGCGCTCTGCCAGTGGCCGGGCCCGCCCGATTTTCGGAACAAGCGATGCGGTCGCCTCCGCTGCGGTCCTGCAGGCGTCCGCCGCCGAACGCCACGCTTCGGAGAGCGGGGCCCCGCCGTCGACCTGCCCAACAAGCGTGTCGACGAAGGGGAACAAGGCGTCCAGCATGGTCTTGTCGCCGAGCTCGGCCTTGCTGAATCCCTGCAAGTGCTGAGCCGAACCCTGAACGGCATCAGCCAGACGCTTCGGGGTCACCGCCTCAGTATTGCCGAGTCCTTTGCCGACGCCCTCCAGGAGCAACCCCCACAAGATTCCGCTGGTGCCACCGGCCTTGTCGCCAAACGCGTGGCCTGCAGCGCTCAGCACCGTCTCGACGCCGCCCTGGGTCTCGTTGGCAGCCTCCGCGGCCGCCTTGGAGCCGCGTGACATACCGATTCCGTGATCACCGTCGCCCGCTATCGCATCGATCTGACCCAGGTACTCCTTGTTCTCCTCCACCGCCGCGTAAAGGGCATCGACTGCCTTGCGAGCAACTGCGGCTGCAGCGATTGAGTCCTCGCTCGCCTCAGCCCTGACGGCCTCCGCGACGTGATCCACAGCGGCGCGCCGGGTGATGAACCGTTCGCTGACCACTGCGGTGCCGCGCCTGAAGGCCGCTGTGTCCGCAGGCGCGACCCAATAGCTTTCCAGCTCCTCATCGAGCCAGGTGACCGACAACGAGCAGCCAGCCATGTCGAGGCTGGTCACCAGCTCGCCCACCTCAGGGAGCACCTGCACGACTCCCGCTGCCTCGAGGAGTTCGCTGACGTGGCCGTATAACACGAACAGCTCCTCGTACTTGGTTGCGCCAAGCCCGTTGAGGAGTACAGCAGCTCGGCCGCTCACTCCTTCCGGACGCTCGGCGAGAACCGTCTCGACGAGCTTGCCGGCGAGGTCCTTGGCCGACATCCAGGGAGCCGAGCTGATTCCCGGCTCACCATGGATGCCAAGCCCGAAGTCCATGTGACCCTCGTCGACGGTAAACAGCGGCTGGTCCGAACCAGGCATCGTGCAGCCGTGGAAGGCGACGCCGAATGAGTACGTCGCAGCATTGGCCGCACGCATGACGCGCTCCACTTCATCGAGGTTCGAACCGTTCTCCGCCGCGGCCGCGGCCATCTTGTACACCGTGAAGGTGCCCGCGATGCCGCGGCGTTTCTGCTGCTCCTCCGGGCTGGCCGAAGCGACGTCGTCGGTCACGTAAACGATCCGCGTGTCGATTCCTTCACCGATCAGGCGCTCTGCGGCAACCCCGAAGTTCAGCCGGTCCCCGGCGTAGTTGCCAAACCCGAGCACCACGCCGGCGCCTCCATCGGCGGCTCTGGTCACGCGATAGACCTGCTCCGCGGACGGCGACGCGAACAGATCCCCAAGCACGGCACCGTCGGCGAAGCCGGTCCCGACCACACCGTTGTAGGAGGGGTAATGGCCTGAACCGCCGCCAATGACCAAACTGACCTTGCCTTCCAACGGCCCGCCCGCCCGGACGAAGCCAGAGGCACCTTCGACGCGCTGAACGTACTGTGGATACGCCGCGGCGAACCCCTTGATCACGTCGTTCTTGAACTCGGCGGGGTCGTTGTAGATGTGCGTCATAGGAGCCTCCAGGGAATGTGACGATCGACTACCGGAAACTTGAGCTGGGCGGGCTAGACGACGGCTCTCTGAGCCTGTCGATCCCCCTTGCGACAGGCTCAGAAAACGCCTTGGAGTTACTGTTCGGTGAGGACGAAGTTGTTCACCTTGTCCGCGTTTTCCTTGGTGATCAACGTGCAGTCGAGGGCCTGCTTCTCCTCGGGTACGCCGGTCTCGCCGGTCCTGATCACGCTGTCGAGCTGCGCAGCCGCCTTCTTCGTGCCCTCGACGATCGGCTGGAGCACTGTGGCGACCATCTCGCCCTTCTTGACCGCATTGACAGCATCCTGGTTGCCGTCGAAGCCGAGCACCTTGACCTTGGCAAGCTTGCCCTTGTCCTTCAAGGCGTTGATCGCCCCTAAGGCCATCTCGTCGTTGCCGGCGATGACGCCTTGGACATCGGGATTCTTAGACAGCAAGGACTCCATCTTGTCCTGGCCCGTCTGGCGATCCCAGTTGGCGATCTCCTTGCCGACCTGCTTCAAGTCCGGGTACTGCGAGATCACTCCCTTGTAACCGTCTGACCGCACCTGGGCATTGTTGTCGCTGGGCTTTCCCAACAGCTCGACATAGCTGCCCTTGTAGTTCATGGCCTTGGCCCATTCCTCGGCGCCAAGTGTCGCGCCTTGGGCATTGTTAGACACGATCTGCGCCTTCGCCAGTCCTGTCTTGCTGATCTCTGCGTTGATCATTACGACGGGAATGTTGGCATCAACCAGCTTCTGCACTGCAGCAACGCTCTCGTCAGCACCGGCTGGGTCGAGCAGTACACCCTTGACCTTGTCGTTGATGGCAGTCTCCACCAGTTGGTTCTGCTGATCCGGGTCATTCTTGTGAGCGGACGTGGTGGGCTCATAGCCGAGCTTCTTGAACTCCGACGTAGCAGTGTCGATCTCGGCCTTCCAATACGGGTTGGACGGATCGACGGTGATCACGGCGATGGGGCCCCCGGCGGTACCGCCACCGCCCGAGGCTGAGCCGGAAGGTGCGGCCTCGCCGCCGGCATTGCTAGAGCCGCCGCCGCCGCAAGCGGCCAGACTGATCAGGACCGCGCCTGCCAGCAGCGATCGTGATGCGATTCGATTGAACATCGCTCTCCCTTTCAATTGGTGGAAATCTGGCGGGTGGTGGTGCGTACGGCGGCCCGTACGCTTGATCAAGAGCTAGGACTGGTTCCATCCGTGGACTGCCGGCTGGCAGCTGCCGCCTTGGCGCTCGCGACCGCCCTGGCAGCGCTCCGACGCCGCTGGACGATCTGTTGGATCTGGTCGACCGCGACAGCGAGGATGATTACTGCACCGGTGATGACCTTCTGCCAGAAGGGCGATACGCCGACGATGACCAGGCCGTTGGCGAGGAAGCCGATGACGAAGGCACCGATGATCGTGCCGCGGACCGTGCCACGGCCGCCGGAGAGCGCCGCACCACCGATGACCACCGCGGCGATCGCGTTCAGCTCGTAGAACGTCCCAAGATCAGCGGTCGCGGAGCTGATGTTGGCCATCTGGAGGATGCCGACGATCGCGGCGCACAGCCCGGAGAGAACGTAAATCAGGGTCTTCACCCGGATGACGGGCACACCCGAGAGCTGAGCGGCACGCTCATTGCTGCCCGTGGCGTAGAGCCATCGTCCGAATGGCGTGCGGTTGAGGAGGATGGAGAAAATGATGGCGAGGATGATCATCACCCAGGCAGCGAGCGGCAGCCCGAGTGGTTTGCTCGCGAAGATCTCGAAGAAGCCGGTGTTATTGAGTCCCGGCTGACCAGTGAGCTCGTTGGTGATGTTCTGGCCGTTGAGCAAGACCTCGGTCAGACCGCGCGCCACGTAGAGCATGCCTAAAGTCACGATGAAGGGAGCCAAATTGAGCCGGGCTATCAACAAGCCATTGACCCACCCCACCAGCATCCCGATCGCTAGCGACAAGACGATGATCACCCAGAGCGACGGAAACATGGTCAAATCCGTGCCTGGCACGTGAACGCCGCGGAAGAGATTACCTGCGACAGCTGCAGTGAAGCCGACGATCGACCCGACGGATAGATCGATACCACCGTTGAGAATTACCAGCAACATCCCCAGCGCGACGATGGCGTTGAAGGCTACCTGCTTGGTGATCGTCGTCAGGTTGCCTGCTGTCAAATAGTTGTCGCTCATGACGGCGAAGATCACGATGATGATCACCAAGGCGATGAGTGCACGACCTTCGACCAGGAGCGTGTTCATGTTGAACCGGCTGCCAAGTCCTTTCCTCTCCTCCGCTGCCGGTGCACCCGGGGGCGCGGGAGTCGTAGTCGTCGTACTCACTGGTGGGCTCCTTCTGCTGCTTCGTGGTCGTAGTGGGTGGCGTGCTCGCCGGAAGCGGCCATGATCTGGTCGCGGGTAGCGGTACGCGGATCGAACTCCCGAATGAGCCGTCCCTTGCTCATCACGATTAGCCGATGTGAGGCGGTGATCGCCTCACCGACCTCCGATGTGACGTAGAGGACGGCCAAACCCTTCTTGGCTTCGCGGAAGAGCAAGGCGAAGATCTCTCCCTTTGCTCCAACATCGATTCCCCGGGTGGGCTCATCAAGCAAGATCACCTTCGGATTGGTCAGCAAGATCTTCCCGATCACAACCTTCTGCTGGTTTCCGCCAGAGAGGGAGGTGATCAATGCGTCCTGCCCTGTGGTCTTGACTCGAACGTCGGCGATCTGGCGATCGACGTTCTCTCGTTCGATCTTACGGGCGATGAAGAAGCTCTTGACCGTCGAGAGGAGGCTGGGCAACGACATGTTCTTGCCGACGCTCAACATCTGGATCAGCCCATCGCGTTGCCGATCCTCGGGTACCAGACCCATGCCGGCGGCAATGCGTTCCTGAATCGTCAGATCCCGGATGTCTTGATCACCAAGCAGTACCCGACCACCAGAGATCGCGTCCCGGCCGGCAAGGGCTTCCATGAGCTCCGTCCGCCCGGCACCCATCAGCCCGTACAGGCACACGATCTCGCCCTGCCGTACGTCCAATGACACGTTGTTGACCACAACCCGGCCGGTGTCCGGCTCCGCGACGGTGACCCCCTGGATCGACAGCGCAACGTCGCCGAAGTCTCGCGGCTCGTCGCGGAAGTCGTAGTCGGCTTCCCGGCCCACCATCTGCCTGACGACCCAGCCGAGATCGATGTTGGCCGCTTTCTCGGTGGCAACCAGCTCACCGTCCCGAAAGACGACCGCATAGTCAGCGATCTCGAGCGCCTCCTCCAGATGGTGGGAGATGTAGACGATCGCGACGCCGTGGGCTTTCAGCTCCCGGATGACCTTGAACAGCACCTCCACTTCGGTCGCACTGAGAGCCGATGTCGGCTCGTCCATGATCAGAATGCGGGCGTCCGCCGCCAACGCTCTGGCGATCTCGACCACCTGCTGCTGGCCGACGCGAAGATCTTGTACCAGCGTGTTGGGTGAGATGCTTTCCTCGAGACGCGTCATTACCTGTTCGGTGATCTCTCGTTCCTTGCCGTAGTCGATGGCCCCGGTACGAGTCCGAATTTCTCGGCCAATGAAGATGTTGTCCCGCACGCTGAGGTTCGAAGCCAGGTTGAGCTCCTGGTGGATGATCGAGATGCCGCGCGCCACCGCATCGTTGGTCGACTCAAGATTGACTGGCTCCCCATCAAGAATCAGCTGGCCAGCTGATGGTTTTTCAACACCCGACAAGATCTTCATCAATGTCGATTTGCCGGCGCCGTTTTCCCCGAACAACACGGTGACCTTGCCACGGCGTACCTCGAAGTTGACGCCCTTCAAAGCTCGGGTCACACCGTAGGTCTTGGCGATGTCGACGGCTTGCAGGACGACGGCCCCATCGTCTGGTGCAACCTCGTGCTGATCGAGCACCCTCGCCTCTGAACTCACGACCCCGCCTCGATCGTGACGGGCTGGACGTTCACGGGCTTGGGCTTCGGCTGCGGTGCGCCCGTCGGAGAAAGGACAACGATGACACCGGTGGCGCTGACCTTCTTGCCCTTGAGCGATGCCGGGTCGCTGACGCCGGATTTGACCTCTTCCTGCATGAGCTTCTTCAGCTCATCACCGACGTACTGGTACTCCGTCTGGCCGGGTGCGTCAGCGAACTTGAATCCCATCGCGTCGCGGATGGCAGTGCCGTTGATGGCCGTGGTCAGCGGAATCAGTACTGGGGTCTCCTCCGGCACGCCGGAGACCTTCACACGCAGGGAGCTAGCCGACGCTTCCTCGACTGTGCCGTCGAGCTTGACCGGGAAGACGTACGCACCCTCCGCCGGCGAAACCGCCTTGTACTTCGTTGCGGCGGCCTTCAAATCTGTCTGGACGGCCGGCACCACCTGACCAAGCGGCTGCGCGTTGGCGGGGATCTCCGTCTGAGCCTTTGTCCACAAATCGGATGCAGTTTGCGCTGGGTCGAACTTCTTGGGACCGACAGCGGCAAGCTCCTCCGGCGTCAGGAACTTGGTACTCAACACCATGGCGATGAGAAGAACGACGATCACTCCAACGACGATGAAAAAGTTCCGCCTGGACTTCTTTTTCGTTGCTGGCATCAGCATCAGTGCTCCTCAGAGAAGAGCTGCCGTGGTGGTCCACGGCAGGGTTCGGCTGTAGATGGTTGACTGGCCTGCTCCCGCTCCACTGAGGGGTGCACAAAGTTTCAGGAGTTCGATGAAGCCTGATGCTTGCCATGCGGCGCGGCCGACGAACAGGCCATGCGTATTCGGATCGCTGAGAACCTCTCTGGCGTTCTGCGTGCTGACGCTGCCGCCATAGAGGACTGCACGAACCGGGCCACCCGCCGCGACAGTGACCACATCACTGATCAGCGCCATCACAGGTGCGACCTGGTCGATGGTCGCTGGAATGCCGTGCTCGCCAATGGCCCAAATGGGTTCGTACGCGATGAGCACCTGACTGATCTCGGCCGGCGCCAACTCCGACAAAGCGATCTGCAACTGGACGCGTACGAAGTCCTCCGCACCGCCCTCGTCACGGACCGCCAACGGCTCGCCAACACAGATCAGCGGAATGAGGCCATACGCGACCGCAGCCGCCGCCTTCCGGGCGACCGTGCGGTCGGTTTCTCCGAAATGCTCCCGCCGCTCGGAATGGCCGATCTCGATCAAGGTCGCGCCGGCGTCCTTTGCCATCCTCATGGAGATTTCGCCGGTCCAGGACCCCTCGGGCGCCCAGTGCGCGTTCTGGGCGCCCAGCAGGATGGGAGAGTCCTCCGGCACGCGACTCCGTACGCTCGCCAACGCCGTGTACGGCGGCAGCACGAACACCTGAATGCCGCTAGGAATCGGGACAGCCAGCAACTCGTCCACGAAGGTCGCCGCCTCAGCCAGCGTCTTGTTCATCTTCCAGCTGGTGCCGACCCACACGGGGCGAATACTGGACGGTGTCATGGCGTCTCGATCGGCTCCGACATCGGTTACACGATCATGGGATCAGCGAGACCTTGATTGATTCCTTGCCGCCGGCAACCAGGTCAAGTCCCTTCTGGAACTCCGACAGCGGCAGCTGGTGGGTGCAGATCTTGTCCATAGGCAGCCGGCCGGACTCGATCATTCGAATGGCAGCGGGCCAGCAGTACGGGCCTAGGTGAGCGCCGCGTACGTCGAGCTCCTTGTCGTCGCTGATGATCGACCAGTCGACACTCACGTCACTGCCGAAGACGCTGTATTCGACGTAGGTGCCCAGCTTGCGCAGGATGTTCAGACCCTGTCCGACGGCGGACGGGTGCCCGGTCCCTTCGAGGTAGACGTCGGCCCCGTAGCCGTCAGTCATGTCCTTGACCATCGTCACCGCGTCTTCCGAGCCGATGTTGATGATCACGTCGGCGCCGCAATCCTTGGCAAGATCGAGCTTGTCCTGGGCCATATCAAGGGCGACGACGGACTTGGGGTTCTTGGACTTCGAGCCAGCGATCATGCCGAGGCCGATTGGTCCGCAGCCCGCGACGACAACGACATCCTCGAACTTGATGTCTGCCCGCTCCACGGCGTGCAGCGCACAGGAAAGTGGCTCGGTAAACGCGGCGTGCGCGGGCGGCAGGTCCGAGGAGATCTTGTAGACGAGAGCGTCTTTGTTGTAAACCATGTACTCCGCCATGCCGCCCGGCGTACGGCGCTTGAAGCCGAACATGTCGTGCGGGGCGCACATCCAGTACTCGCCATTCAGGCAGTAGCGACACTTCCAGCACGGCACGATCTGTTCAGCGACAACGCGATCGGCAAGCGCGATTCCCCAGCGATTCGCCGCCACATCATCAAGCTGAACAACTGTTCCGACGAACTCGTGGCCGGGAATGACCTCGGATTCGGCCCAAGCTGGACGGTTTGCGTCTCCCCAGAACTTCGCCGCACCGTGGTAGCACTTGAGGTCGCTGGCGCAGATGCCGGTCGCCTCCACCTGGACCAAAGCCTCACCCGGCCCCGGCTTCGGGACGGGGACCTCCTCAAGCTGGTAGTTCTCAGGTCCGTGACAGATAACGGCCTGCATCGTTTCGGGAATTTGGTTGACCTGACCGGCCGAGGATTCGGACATGCGAGCCTCCATGCTGCGTCGCGGGTAGCGAACCAGCGCTACCACGCCCCGCCCACTCGGGGCGCTGATTAGCACACTAATGGCACTGTTGACATCTGTGCAATCATTTGTTCAGATTGTTATCGGCACGCTGAACAATTGTTCAACGGTCTGACGACAGCGCTGCAATACTTGCTCTGCGAGCGTCGGTAGACGCCCGCTGGTGATCGGAGGAGCGTGAGCGGAGCGCGCCGTTCGCTTCGCGAAGAGGCGACGACACCAGCTTCCAAGGGTGCCGCGGGAGCAGAGGGAAGCATGGCCATGGTGAAACGGCGGAGGCATCTAGCGGGCGGAGTGCGCCCAGCAAACACGAATGGGATCAGTCATTTCCCCCCGTCGCTGCTGTATGCGGCCGCCAAGATGTACTACATGGATGAGGCGACGCAAGCCGAGGTAGCCGAGCACCTCCAGACCAGCCGAGCCACCATCTCGCGCTTGCTCTATGAGGCTCGGCGTCGGGGCATCGTACGCATCGAGGTAATCCCCACCGACACTGAGGCCGCACACGACCTTGGTAGCCGGGTTGCCACAGTCCTCGGATTGACAGCCGTCTACATCTCTGAGCCGCCGCCTGTTCCAAGCCGCGGTGAAACGACCGAGGACGTGATGGGTAGCACCCTGGCGGCGGCGGTTTCGCGGGCTCTGCTTGCAGTGGGTCTTGACGTCGGCGACGTGATGCTGGTCTCGTCCGGGCGCACCGTCTATGAGGTCGCTCGGTTCGAGTTGCCGAATCTGCCCGGGGTTGTCGTGGCACCGACCGTGGGCGGCACCGACCAGCCGGAGGCGTGGTACCAGACGAATGAGATCACTCGCCTCGTTGCAGAGCGGATCGGCGGCCGACCGACGTTCCTCTTCGCCCCGGCGCTGCCGGGCGCCGACCTGTTCCAGACGTTGCAGACCGACCCAGGGATCCAACGGGTGCTCCAGCTGTGGCCGCACGCGCGCTGCGTACTGACCGGTGTCGGCGCCCCGCCACTGCTGCGATCCGAAGCGCCGCAGTTCGTGGACATGACGTCGCCGCATCTGATCGAGGCGGTCGGGGACGTGTGCTCGAGGTTCTTCAACCGGGCTGGACAGCCCGTACTGTTCCCGGACAGCGAGCGGCTCATCGCAGTCGACTTGGAGACGTTGAAGAGCATTCCTACAGTGATCGCGGTGGCCGCCGGACCAAACAAGGTGGCACCGATCATCGCCGCGGCGCGAGCGAAGCTCTTCAGCCAGTTGGTTACCGACCCGCGTACCGCCGAGGACATCCTCGCCCGCGCGTAAGCCTATTTGGCCCAGGCGCCTGCGCGGTGCATCTGCTCGCCGGTTGCGGGATAGAGCTCCAGCCATAGTCGATAAAGCTCGCCATAGCGCGTCCGACGGGCCAGGTCAGGCTCCACCTTGTGGTCGATCACCGTCCAATCGGTCCTCGGATCCACAGGTCCAATTCCGATTGCAGCGAGCAGTGCGCCGCCGTACACGCGCCAATGGTCTCCCGGGGGATCAGCTGGGTGCGCCCGGTGACATCACTGACGATGGACGTCCACAACGGTGAGTTCACCCCACCACCGACCGCCAGGGTGCCCGTCACATACGGCGCTGACTCCTCAAAAAGATCGAGGATGGCCGGATCCCGAACGCAATGCCCTCGTACGCCGCACGGAACAGATGTGCGCGGTTGTGCCGCAGGGTGAGCCCGGCGACCAAGCCCACGTGGGTCGGGATCGAAGACTGGCGTACGCTCGCCGGCCAGGTACGGCAGCACCAGCAATCCCTCGGCGCCGAGCGGCAGCTCTGCTGCCTCTGCCTTACATGTCGAAGTCCAGGCCACCCATCAGATCGCGCAACCAGTTCGTCAAGCTGCCGGCGGTGGCCGTGCCGGCGGTCAACATGTGGGTTTCCGGCTCGACTCCGGCGGTGGTCCACAAAGCAGGGTGTACGTGATAGTCCGCCAACACCTGGATCAGGAACATCGTGGATCCGTACATGATCATGAGATCTCCGGGATCGCGGACGCCCACGCTGAACGCCTCGGCGAAGGCGTCGATCAGATCTCCATCGCCCAGTCCTGATGCCACTCGAACTCGGGCACTCGGTAGGGCGGGTCACACTGGCTGGCGGTGTGATGATCAAGAACGCATTCCCCGGTCAGCTTGGCAACGACGAAGGAGTGACAGCCGTACCAGCCCCGAGCCGCGCGCCAGACGTCCGGTTCATTCCGACGTACGGCAACCCCTTGGTGCTGGAGGTACCGATGTCAATCCCGAGTACGACCTCCACCCTCGCCAGACTAATGCTGACAACTGTGTGTTATTCGCGGGGAACTTGGCGAATGCGGGGCTGCGGCATCGGCGTTCGGCACGTCATCACGTTCTCCGGGTCCTCCGCCGGCCGGTATCCATCAGCAAAAGTGTTCAGGAGCCGGGCAGCCTTGGGCCAGAATCCCGGATATGGCCGATACCACGGGATCTCCCTGGCGGAAGGCTTCTCGCAGAAGCGATCTACCAGCTTGTCGAGCCACTCCTCCGTGGAGAACGCGTCTGCGTAGAACCCACGCCGCGCGAACGTGTTGGCGCGCAGTTCCTCGATGTTGCTCAGGGCGGTGCGCAGCCGCAGCCAGCGGAAGCGGTCCCACTGATTGTCACTGATGAACCGCGTACGCAGCCGCGCGCCGGCCAAGGCGCCGCGCAGAGCCAGGGAGGCGATGATCTCCCGCGGCATGAACAGATTGGTGCCCCCCTCCCCGGGATTCGTCCGCACCTGGGCGATCCGATTGCGGTAGCCCGGCAACGCAGACTGCAGGCTGTCCCGCCACGACATGGCCGTGTCGAAGATCGATTTGCCGAACCCCAACCCGGAGTCCCCGAGCGTCTTGACGGGGATGTTCAAATCGTCCCAGTCCTGCGCAAGCCAGACGTCCTGGTGTGGTGCGTCGTGGGGATGGACGCCGAGGTTGAGCGAGACAGTCGGCCAACGCGGCAGGGCATTGTCGAAGAAGTGCACCGGAAAGTTGGACGTAATGCCCCCGTCGGAGAACCACAATTCCTGCGCGGAGTCGAGCGGACTGAGCAGATTCAGCGGCTGGCCATGATCGGTGAGCGTACGTCCGAGGTCGTCCTCAATCCGTGACGGCCGCCGGATACGGTACAGCCGCACAGCCTGGAAGAGAGCGGGCAGCGACATGCTGATCCGAACGGCGAAGATCACTGGAAGGTCCCAGGGTTGCGGCAACTTGTGAAGCCTGAGCTCGTGTTCGTGACGATCACACACCTTGACGCTTTCTGTCTTCGATAGCGCCTGCAAGATCGGCTCTGGGAAGATCGACGACTCGCCGTCGCGCAGTTGATCGACGCAGACCCACAACTGCTCGGGATCATCATCGTCGTTGGCGTCCAAGGGGAAGCGGAACGGACGTTGCCGCGTCAGATCAGTCGTCATTAGTTGCAGGTTGACCAGCCGGCGATCAGGTTCGGTTGACATGAGCCGCCAATCGGTCACGTCTTGGCTCGCGCTGCGTCGCTCGTCATAGTCCAGACCCGCCCAGAGATGCCCGAACCGCAGCACTTGATCATCCGGCAGGCCGGCGAGAGCGTTGAGGCAGTCGTTGAGCCAGGGAACCAGCGACTTCTCTACCGTTGGTTTGGGCGCGGCGGCCATGACGTCCAGCAGGTTTCGACGGCGCTGCGGCGTGGTGCCCGGCACGAGGCCGAAAGCCCGGGACTTGAACTTGCCGACGTAGATCACAATCGAGCTCAGTAGTCCAACTGCGACCACCAGGCTCGCGGCCAGGCCCACCAGGACGGCGCTGGCGTAGAGCGCCGGTCGCCAGAAACCGAACACCACTACAGCAATAATCACTGCAACGCCAATGATCAACTGGCGGACGGTCGTCGAGCGCGGAGTGGCATACGTGCTGGTAAAGCGGCGCAGCTGTTGCAGCGGATCTTCCGTGGTGTCATCTTCGGATGGCGCCTTGCGGAGACCTGACCGGATTCCCTGAGTGAGCAGAGCAAAGCCGACCAGCGTGGCGACGAACGCGGCCACGCCGAGCGCGCCCAAACCGATCATCTCAAGCACCGCGCGAGGCGCTCCAGTGAACCGCCATTCGAGGTATCCGGTGAGCACCACGGCTCCGAGGATCAAGGCGATGGTGAACAGGCGTGGCGCCCATCCAAACGCGAACAAGGCCAGCAACGGTAGCGGCCAGCTCTGGCCGCGCATGATCGCGATGGCGACCCGGAAGATGGCAGCGGTTGCCCGGCCGGGTCGGAAGAGCTGCGCGAGCCGATACTCATCAGCCTCTTGATCGTCGGGGCGCGTCTGGACCAGCCAGCTGATGATGTCGGACATGCCGGTGAAACCTTGGCGTATCTGATTGCCGTCGGTTGGCGGCGGGGGTTGGTCTGGCGCGCTCTCCTGGCGGTCCAGTTTGCTGGACGCCAGCATCCGGCTGCTGCGACCCAACTCGGCCGCTGCGGTGAGCGCGGCTGCAATGGCGCCGGCCGACGCGCCGCCGACGTTGCGGAACCTGAAGCTCGTGGCCAGCTCGCACACGGCCAGGGGGTAGACCACGCCTGATGTGGTACCGCCCTCCATGGTGAGATCGAGGCTGGTTTTCACGTAGGCCGCGACCGTCTCGCTGGTGGTGATCGATGGGCGTCCGTACAGCACATCTGCTGGTGGTTTAGCAAGATCAGGCATGGGCGCCGAATTGTCTGCGCTCAGGATGTAGCGCGCCTCATCACCGTACCCGCCGATCAACGTCGAGGACTCCATGCCGACCGGATCGCCCGAGGGCTCCAGGCCTTCGGGCAGATACTCTCGGCGCAGGATCGTCCCAGCCTCCACCGGTTGATGATTGATCAACTCCTGGAATGCGGTCAGCGCCGCTCTTCGACTAGCGACCGCCATAGTGACCTCCTTGTGCTCATGCCCTCATGCATAAGGAGCCGGCAACCCCCTGCCTAATACTCTCGCCGCATGAAGGTTGTGGTCACCGGAGGCAGCAGTCCGCTGGGCACTGAGGTCGTACGGAGGCTTGAGGCGCGCGGTGCGACGGTGACCTCAGCAAGCCGGCGCACCGGTGTTGATCTTGCTACTGGCGCTGGACTGGAGGCGGCCCTCGACGACATCGACTGCGTCGTCCATACCGCCAGCCATCGGCTGCGGTCCCGCAGAGTCGGCCTGGACGGTACCCGCCGCATGATCAGGATCTTGGCCGATCGACGCGCGCCGCCGCATGTCGTCTACATCTCGATCGCGGGCTGCGATCGTATCCCGCTGCGGTACTACCGCGCGAAGTATGCCTGCGAGCTGGTGCTCGAGCGCAGCCAGCTGCCGGTCACCGTGGTACGGGCGACGCAGTTCCACATCTTGATCGCGGCGATTGCGCGGACCGTGACGCGCGGTCCGCTGGGGTTCGTGCCCAGAGGCATGTCATTCCAGCCCTCCGACCATTGTTGGGTCGCCAGTGAGCTCGCCGACATTGCACTCGGGCCAGCACCGTCGGGCTATCAGCGAGCCCCTGATCGGGCCGGACCGGAGCGGGTCAGCCTCGCCGAAGCGGTACCGCTGATCCGCGCCAAGGAAGTGAAGCCGGCACCTCGGCTGATCACGGTGCCGGCCATTGGAGGCACCCTTCGAGCGTACGAGGCCGGAGCTAACCTTCCCGGTCCGGCGGCGAAGATCGGCGGCTCATCCTTTCGCGAATTCCTGGGTTGGTAACCTTCCGCGAATTCCTGGGTTGGTAACACAGCCTCTCGCCGCTGTCGCAGCCTACGTGCACAGAGAGTATGTGGGGGTCACCCTCACATACTCTCTGTGCACCTAGGTTGCCGCCGTAGTCGGAGGGGTTAGACGGTGAGGGCTTTGAGCTCGGCGAGCAGCTTGCCCATGGTGTCCTTGGCGTCACCGAAGAGCAGCGTGGTTGTCGGCTCGTACAGGAGCTCGTTTTCAATGCCGGCAAAGCCGGGGCGCATCGAACGCTTCATGAAGACGACCTGACGCGCCTGGTTGGCATGCAGAATCGGCATGCCGTAGATCGGCGCGCCGGGGGTGGTCTCGGCGGCGGGGTTGACGACATCGTTTGCGCCAACCACCAGCGCCACGTCGGCCTGCTTGAACTCCGGATCGATCTCGTCCATCTCCTTGAGCTGCTCGTACGGCACCTGGGCCTCGGCGAGGAGCACGTTCATATGACCGGGCATCCGGCCGGCGACGGGGTGGATGGCGTAATCGACTTGTACGCCGCGTTCGATCAACAGGTCGACCAGTTGGCGCAGCGTGTGCTGCGCTTGCGCGACCGCGAGCCCGTAGCCGGGGATGATGATCACGCGCTGCGCGTACGCGAGCAGGATCGCCACATCGGCGGGTCCGGAGGACTTCACGGGCCGATCGCTGACTGTGGTCGCGCCGAGCGTCGACCCACCCTTGAGCGCACCGAAAAGGATGTTGATCAACGACCGACCCATAGCGCTGGCCATCAAGCGGGTAAGCAAGGTGCCGGCGGAGCCAACCAGAGTGCCAGCGACCAGCAGCAGGATGTTCTCGAGTAAGTAGCCGCTGGCGGCGACCGTCAGCCCGGTGAAGGCGTTCAGCAACGAGATCACGATCGGTACGTCGGCACCACCAACGGGCAGCACCAGCAGCACGCCCAGTGCGACGCCGATGGCTGCCAGCAGCAGCGCGAACAGCATGCTGGGGGCCAGAACCAGGCCGACGCTGAGACCGACCGCGGCCAGCAATCCCAGCCCGTACACGATCGGGTATCCGCGGAACACCACTGGCCGCGTGGTCATCAGCTCTTGCAGCTTGAGGAAGGTGACGACGGAGCCGGCGAAACTCACTGAGCCGACGACGATGGTGAAGGCCGTGGCGATCAAATCGAAGACAGGCGCTGAGCCCGTGCCGAGTTCAGTGAGCTCGATGATCGCCACAATTGCCGCGGCGCCACCCCCGACACCGTTGAACAACGCCACCAGCTGCGGCATCTGTGTCATCTGGACGCGGTAGGCGCCGAGAACGCCGATAGCCGTGCCAGCTGCGATGGCCGCCAAGATCGGAAGCAGATGGTTGAGGTCGGAGACCAGAAAGACGATCACGCATGCCAAGAGCGCGCCAGCCGCGCCGATCAGGTTGCCGCGGCGGGCGGTCCTGGGTGAAGACAACCCTTTGAGAGCGACGATGAAACAGACCGCGGCCACGAGGTAGCCGAGCTGGGCCCAGGCTGGTGTCACTGGTCGAGCTCTCGGCGTACCGGCTTTTCCAACGCCCGTCGGGGGCGCGAGAACATGATCAACATCCGGTCGGTCACCACGAAACCGCCGACCATGTTGATCGATCCCAAGATCACGGCAACCAGACCCAACACCAGAATGGGTGTCGACTGAGCGGTACCGGCCACCAGGATCGCACCGATCAAGATCACGCCATGGATCGCGTTGGCTCCTGACATCAGAGGGGTATGCAGCGTAGAGGAGACCTTCGAGATAACCTCCACGCCGATGAAAATGGACAGCACGAAGATCGTCAGCCAGATGATGGGCTCAGTACCAGTGTTCAATTGCTCGCTCCAGACTTAGTTCCGTCAAACACTTGTCCATCGTGGGTGATGCACATCGCGGAGATGATCTCGTCGTCAAGGTCGGGCGCGAAGCGACCGTCACGGGTCATCAGCATGATCACATTCAGCAGGTTCTGGGCGTAGAGCCGGCTGGCCGGTGCGGGCATCTGGCTCGGTACGTTCGCACCACCCCACAGCTGCACGGGGCCCACTTGCACTACGCTGCCGGCCACCACGCCCTCGACGTTACCTCCGGCTTCGGCCGCAATGTCGACAACAACCGACCCTGGCCCCATCTGCAAGAGCATCTCGGTGGTCACCAACAGCGGTGCTCGTCGTCCCGGCACGGCCGCTGTCGTGATCAAGGCGTCAGCGGCAGCAATGTGGCTGGCGAGCAGCTCGCGTTGCCGCTGGGCGTGATCCTCGGTCATCTCCCTGGCGTAGCCACCTGCGCCCTCGAGCGTCGGCAGCGCCAGCTCGATCGCCTGCGCGCCCATTGATCTAATCTCTTCTGCGGCCGCCGCGCGTACGTCATAGCCCTTGACCACCGCACCCAAGCGTCGGCAGGTGGCGATCGCCTGCAGTCCGGCGACGCCGGCACCGAGCACGACCACCTGGGCCGGTGGCACCGTTCCAGCCGCGGTCATGCTCAGCGGGAAGAACTGACCCAGCATCTCGGCAGCGACAATTGCTCCCCGATAGCCAACGACCATGGCCTGGGAGCTCAGAGCATCCATGGACTGGGCGCGGGAAATCCGCGGCACATACTCCATCCCGAAGGTTGTGATCTTCCGATCGCGGCGGACGGCGATGTCGCCCGGGCGCCCAGCCAGCGGAAAGAACGAGATTGTCGCAGCCCCAGACGGCAAAGGCGCCAAGCATCCGGCGTCGAGCGGTTGCACGCTCAGCACCAGGTCCGCTTCGTCGAAGGGGTGCTCGATGACTAAGGCACCCGCCGCCTCGTACGCGGCGTCGGTCAGGAAAGCCCCGGCGCCCGCTCCTGCCTGTACGGCGACCTCGTAACCGGCAGCACGTAGCTTGCCCACCAGGTCGGGAACCAGCGCAACGCGAGCCTCGCCGGGAGCCATTTCCCGGGCTACCGCGATGCGCACATCACGAACCTAATGCACGCCGACTTGTCAGAATCCAGTTGAGCCATAGCTCAGCTAGATTCTGACAAGTCGGCGTGGAGTCAGCGGACTTTGACCTTCATTGAGTGGTATCCGGTTGCGCCGTCCGGGATGGGCGGCGCGACCGCGGCTGTCTGGAGCTTGCCGTTCGCATCCGTGGCACGAACGGTGAGCGTGTGCGTGCCCGGAGTAGCCGCCCACTCGTATTTCCATTGGCGCCAGGTGTCAGGACCGATGATCTCGGCAAGCTGGGCCGGCTGCCAACCGTTCTGGTCGATCTGCACTTCGACGGCCGATATTCCGGTGTGCTGGGCCCAGGCGACTCCGGCGACGACGACCGGGCCGGCATCGACGGTCGACTTGCGTGGCACATCGATCCGCGAGGCCAGCTTGATCGGCCCCCGTGATGACCAGCCCAAAGGCGTCCAGTAGGCCTGATCTTTGGCATAAGTGGTCACGCTCAGCGAGGTCACCCACTTCGTCGCGGACACATAGCCGTAGAGGCCTGGGACGACCATGCGTACGGGAAATCCGTGCTCGATGGGCAAGGGCTCGCCGTTCATGCCGATCGCCAGCATCGCCTCACGATGTGGGTCGGTAAGAGCCGACAGCGGCGTACTGGCGGTCCAGCCGTCGTGACTCTTCGAGAGCACCATGTCGGCGCCCGCCAGAGGCTTCGCCTCGGCCAGCAGCTCGCGTATCGGGTATCCCAGCCACAGCGCGTTGCCGGCTAGATCGCCGCCAACCTCGTTGGAGACGCAGGTCAGGGTGGTTAGGTGCTCCACCAGCGGCTTGGCAATCAGTTCGGCGTAGTTGATCTGGATGGGGTTCTGCACCATCCCAGTGATCTGGAGGCTCCAGGATGGGGGATCGATCACGGGCACCTGGAGTGCCGTGTCGATGCGGTAAAAGTCACCGTTCGGCGTCACGTATGGGGTCAGGCCAGCGATGTGGAGGTCGGCACCCGGTGGCGGCCCAGGCGTAGGTTTCACCGGAGTCGGGAGCCTCAGCTTCTCGCGTGCGGTGTTGACAGCGGTCGACGCGCTGGCCAGCAGCTGGCCGGTAATGGCAGCCACTACCGCCGCAGCTCCAACCACGATCGTCCAGCCCAGAAAGTCGCGCCGCGCGGCAGACTGCGCCTCACCCTTCTCGGCGGTGGCACGTGACGGACCCCACCTTTGCAGCTTGCCGATCAGCGTGCTCAAGATCATGTAGCCCAGCAGCAGGCCGACGATCGTTGGCACGAACGCGGCGATCGTGACCTCGGACTGCGCACCGACTCCGATCAGGCCGAGCACGGCCACAATGGCGAACAGCGCTGCGCCTGCAAAGCGGCGCCGCAGCTCGAGCTCGCCAGCGATCGCGCAGATGATCAAGACTCCGGCAACAATGATGGCGAGCAGGACGGGTTTGTCGGCCAGGCCGAGGGTTTCCTTGCCGAAGTTGACCAGCGAAGCGGGCAGCAGATTGATGATCAGTTCGCCGACGGCGGGTACCGGGGATCCACTGGCCGCGACGATCCAGGCCGCAAGCCCGGCAATTCCGAGGCCGGCCAGGCCGGCGACGGCTCCAGCGAGCCGTGCCCACCATCGGGTGGCGCGTGCTACGTCTCGCTCATCGCGCCTGTGCACCTCCCCATCCTGCGCTGCGGTTGGTCGTCGGACAACAAACTGGTGCTTACGTATCCATCACAGCGGTGCCGAGCACACGGGATCGCGGTGAAATAGGGCAATGCCGCCGGGCTGCGTCGACTACTACGCGGGCTGGGTCGAAGATGCTGACCGGCTGTTCAGGGTGCTTCATGACGAGATGATCTGGGAGCAGCATGCCGTGACGCTGTATGGCCGCACGACGCCCACGCCCCGCCTGACCGCGTGGATCGGGGACAGCGCCTACCGCTACTCCGGCATCGTGAACGAGCCAGCTCCATGGCCCGGGGCTCTGGTCGAGCTGCGCCACCGGCTTCGCCGGGAGCTCGGGGTCGACTTCAACTCCTGCCTGGCGAATCTGTATCGGGACGGGACTGACTCGATCGGATACCACAGCGACAACGAATCGGAGCTGGGCCGGCGGCCGACCATCGCGTCGGTCAGCCTCGGCGATCGGCGCCGGTTCGTGCTGCGGCATCGTGTGACTCGCGAGCGATGGAGCTGGGATCTTGGCTACGGTGACCTGCTGGTCATGCGGGATGAGTCGCAAAGCGACTATGCGCATGCAGTACCGAAGACGTCACGGCCGGTCGGGCCCCGAATGAACCTCACCTTCCGACATTTCCAGCCGAGTGATGGCTGACGCCCTGGAAACTTCACCCTAGATGCTCGGTTTGGGCCCAAATCTGACTCGGAACCTCATGTCGAGTGAAGTTTCGAGGGAATTTGGGCTGACCGTTAACATCGGGGTCCTTTCTGAGGCCTTCACTAAGTGTGAGGACTCTGCAACATGACGTTCAGCACCTGCTTGCCACCGAGGGCATAGTCGTTCGACGCGATCACCCCAAGCTGATCAGCGCCATCGACTGGCTGGTCCGCAATGGCGGCCTTCGCCCAGTCTTGCCAGGCGTCTACGCCCACCCCGAAGCGTGCGACTCGATTCGAAGACAGATATGAGCGCTCATGCGCTGGGATCCGGACGTCGTGCTCATCGGGTCAGCCGCCGCTTGGGTGTCCTTCTGGCCCGAGATTCGGGTGTCCCGCATAGTGTGCGGCCTCAAGCATCATCGCCGGCCTCAGGCGGGTTATGAGTTCACTCGGCAGCAGGTCCCGGCCGAGCTTGTCGTCAACCGCTCCGGGATTCGCTACACGTCTCCAGCGCTAACGGCATTGGATCTGTGCGGGGCCATGGGTGGCGATTGATCGACCAGGCGCTGAGGACTCGAGCGACCACTCTTGCGCAGCTCCATCGGGCGATGGAGCTCACAGCTGCAAGGGTCGGCAACCGAACCAGGCGCCAGCTGCTGCTCGATTTCCGCGCCGAGCCCTGGTCGAAGGCCGAGCGGTTGTTCCATCGCCATCTACGAGATGCCGGAATCACCGGATGGCAAGCAAACCGACCCGTCGTCCTGGATGACTCGACGTTCTACGTCGACATACTCTTTCGCAAACTCAAGCTCGTCATCGAGATTGACGGCCGGCTGGCCCTTTTCTGCTCGCGCGGCGCCCATGCAAGCTGGTGCCGTCGTCACTCTTCGCGAAACCAAAAGCGTGTTCCGCTCATCGTTCCTCCGATCACCAGCGGGCGCCTACCGACGCTCGCAGAACCACACCGGCGCCGAGGTCTTCGAGAGCGACCGGGTGGCGGCAGCACCTGCTTGTCCTGAACGGCTGGTTTGTGCTGCGGTTCACCTGGGCCATGATCGAGGAACACCCTGAAAGGGTGATCGCCATGGTGCGCGAGGCAATCGAGATACTGACGGCCAGGCAATCCTGACAAGGATCAGAACGGCCTCGGGCCGGCTCCTCGTCCAGCACCCACCGGTACAGCGGGCCTTTCTTCCTCGGGCTCTTCGATGGCCGCGGTGAACTGCGAGTTGTAAAGATCGAAGTAAGGCCCGCGGGCCTCGAGCAGCTCGTGGTGGGTGCCTTGCTCGACGATCTGGCCGTCCTCCATCACCAAGATGACGTCGGCGTCCCGGATGGTGGAGAGCCGGTGGGCGATCACGAAGCTGGTCCGATCCGTCCGCAACGCAGCCATCGCCCGCTGCACCAGCACCTCGGTGCGGGTGTCGACCGAGCTAGTCGCCTCGTCCAAGATCAGCAGCGCCGGATCGGCCAGGAATGCCCTGGCGATGGTAATCAGCTGCTTCTCGCCTGCACTGATGTTGCTGGCTTCCTCGTCCAGGACCGTGTCATAGCCGTCCGGCAATGCATGCACAAAGCGATCGACATAGGTCGCCTCGGCCGCCGCGTGAAGCTCCTCCTCGGTGGCCGTCGGCCGGCCGTAGGCAATGTTGTCTCGAATCGTGCCGTGGAACAGCCAGGTGTCCTGCAGCACCATGCCGATATTGGCGCGCAGCGCTGACCGCGGCACTGTGGCAATGTCCACCCCGTCCAGGGTGATGCGGCCGCGATCCAGCTCATAAAACCTCATGATCAGGTTGACCAGCGTGGTCTTGCCGGCTCCGGTCGGACCAACGATGGCCACCGTGCTTCCCGGCTCGGCCACCAGAGACAGGTCCCTGATCAGTGGCTTCTTGCGCTTTTTCGGGGGTTCATGGGGGTCGTCCCCCTTGGTGGTGTCGGCATCGTAAGAGAACCAGACGTGTTCGAACGCCACCCGCCCGCAGGTCGGGTTGAGCGAGCTCGCCTCCTCCGGCACCTGCTCTTCTTCGTCGAGCACCTCAAAGACCCGTTCGGCCGATGCGACACCAGATTGCAGCACGTTGGCCATCGAGGCTAGCTGGGTCAGCGGTTGAGTGAACATCCGGGTGTATTGGATGAACGCCTGTACGTCGCCGAGGTTCATCGTGCCACTGGCCACCCGGAGCCCTCCAACCACGGCAATCGCCACATAGTTGAGGTTTCCAATGAAGAACATCGTCGGCATGATCAAACCGGAGATGAACTGGGCGCCGAAGCTAGCCTTGTACAACGTATCGTTACGGTCCGCGAACACCCCCTCGACCTCACGCTGACGGCCGAACACCTTGACCAGCGCATGCCCGGTGAACGCCTCCTCGATGTGACCATTCAGCTCACCGGTCGACTTCCATTGCTCGATGAAGAGCTTCTGTGAGCGCCTGCCGATCAGCGCTGTTACGAGAATTGCTACCGGGATCGTCACCAACGCGATCAGCGCTAGCACTGGCGAAATGACGAACATCATCACGGTGACACCAAGAACGGTGAGCAGTGAGGTGAGCAACTGGCTCAGTGTTTGCTGCAGCGCTTGGGAAATGTTGTCGATGTCATTGGTCACCCGGCTCAAGAGCTCGCCGCGAGTCTGCTTGTCGAAATAGCTGAGTGGCAGCCTGTTGATCTTCTCCTCGACCTGGCTACGCAGGGTGTAGATGGAGCGCTGCACCGCGCCGTTCAGCAGGTAACCCTGCAACCACAGGAACAACGACGCCACCAGATACAGGCCGAGCGCCACCAGCAGCAACTCGCCCAGCAGCGTGAAGTCGATGCCCTGACCAGGAACTATGTTCAGCCGTTCCACCATGTCGGCGAAGGTGTTATTGCCTTGGGCGCGCAGCGCAGCGACCACCTGCTCCTTGGTCGCCCCGCTCGGCAGGTTCTTGCCGAGTACGCCGGTGAAGATCACGTCCGTGGCCATGCCCAAGATCTTCGGTCCCAGCACGTTCATCGCGATGCCGATGACCGCAAGCAGCACCACCAGGGTCAAGATCATCCGTTCAGGCGCCAGGTGCCCGAGCAGCCGCCTCAGCGAAGGTAGGAAGTTCAGCGACTTCTCGACCGGCCGTGCTTGCCCCCACATGCGCCCGCCACCCGACGGACCATATTTCGGGCGCTCCGGCGCCTTGGGCGCTGTTGACTGCCCATTGCCACTGGCGGGCGCCGTCTGGCCGTTGCCACTCACAACTTGCTGCTGATCACCTCGTTCCCGCCCATCGCTCATGCGGCGGCCTCCTCTGCGCTGAGCTGGGAATCGACGATCTCCACGTAAGTCGGACAGTGGGCAAGGAGCTCCTCGTGTGTACCGCTGCCGACGATCTCGCCATGCTCCAGCACAACGATCTTGTCGGCGTCGGCGATGGTTGCCACCCGCTGTCCGACGATGATCACCGCAGCCTCGGCCGTCTCATGTTCCAACGCCGCCCGCAGCCGCGCGTCCGTGGCAACGTCAAGCGCCGAAAAAGAGTCATCGAAGACGTAGATCTCAGGTCGCTTTACCAGCACCCGCGCGATAGACAGACGCTGTCGCTGACCGCCCGAGACATTGATGCCGCCTTGAGAGATGGGGGCCTCCAGCTGTCCGGGCATTTCGCGTACAAAGTCGTCGGCCTGAGCCACCTGGAGAGCCCGCCAAAGCTCTTCATCGGTGGCATCCGGCTTGCCGTACCGAAGGTTGCTGGCGACGGTGCCCGAAAAGAGCAAGGCCTTCTGTGGTACTAGGCCGATCCGGCTCCATAGCAGCTCAGGATCGCAGTCCCGTACCTCGACTCCGTCCACCTTGACTGACCCGCCGGTTGCGTCGAACAGCCGGGGTATCAGCGAGACCAGCGTGGACTTGCCGGCGCCGGTGGAGCCGATGATCGCCGTTGTCTGCCCAGCCTCAGCGGTCAAGCTGATGTTCTGCAGCACGGATGACTCGGCTCCCGGATAGGTGAACTCTGTGTCCTGGAACGCCACGACGCCGGCGACGGGCAACTCCGTGACCGGATGCCGGGGCGGCACCACCGAGGACTCGGTGCTCAACACATCCTCGATCCGCTCGGCGCAGACCGCGGCACGTGGCGCGATGATGAGTAGGAAGGTCGCCATCATGACCGACATCAAGATCTGGATCAGGTACGTCAGAAAGGCCGTCAACGCTCCGATCTGCATCTCGCCCGAATCGATGCGCCGCGCTCCAAACCACAGCACCGCGACGCTGAAGACGTTCAGGATGAACATCACGATCGGGAAGATCGAGGCCACGTACCGTCCGACCGAGGTGGTGGTGGAGGTGAGCTCGGTGTTGGCCCGTGCGAAGCGCGCTGTCTCGTACGGCTCGCGGACGAACGCCCGAACCACTCGGATGCCTGTGATCTGTTCACGCAGAATCCGATTGACCGTGTCGATTTGGGTCTGCATCAGCCGGAACAACGGACCCATCTTGCGGATCACCAGGAAGATCGAGAACGCGAGCACCGGCACAGCTACTGCGACCAGCCAGGAAAGGCCGACGTCGGTACGCAGCGCCATGATGATGCCGCCGATCATGGTGATCGGCGCTGCGACGAACATGGTGCCGCTCAGCAACACCAGCGTCTGCACCTGCTGAACATCGTTAGTGTTGCGGGTAATCAGCGACGGCGCCCCGAAGTGGTTGAGCTCTCGGGAAGAAAAGGAGAGCACGCGCTCGAAGATCCCCGCGCGTACGTCACGGCCAAAGCTCATGGCCACCTTCGCGCCCAGATAGGTGGCCCAGATGGAGCAGCCGACTTGTACCAACGTGACGGCCAGCATCATGCCACCCGTACGCCAGATGTAGCCGGTGTCACCCTTGGCGACACCCTCGTCGATGATCGCCGCGTTCAGGCTGGGCAGCAGCAGCGCAGCCATAGTGCCGGCGAGAGACAAGACCAGCAGTCCAGCGATCGGGCGCTGGTACTGAGCAAGGTAGGTACGGAGCAAGCGGATCAGCATGATGTCCGTTCTCTGTCTGGTACCGGGTGCTGGCAGATGCCGTGCAGCACAAGATCAACGATCTGCTGTGGTTCAGCGAGACGCTGGTCGCCGAGAATGGGATGGGTGATCGAAAAGGTAATCGTACGCAGAGCGCTGGCCGCCTCCATGACGTCCAGCCGGAGCTGATCTTGGTCCGGCTGAATCAGCGAGGCGATCGCACTGTTGATCAGCTCATTGTCGGCTTGCTGCTTGATTCGGAAACTGTCATGGTCGGATGCCTCCCGACGGAGCCCCAGCGATCCGAACAAGGCAAAGACTCGCCGCAGCCGGCCCTGCAGGATGGCAACCGCTGCAATCAGCCGCTGCTGAAGGCTCAAGTCCCGATCGATCTGCGCGAGCTCGTCGCAGGTGCGGTGGATGTCGAAGGAATCCTTGATGACGGCATCGATCAGCGCCTCCTTGGTAGCAAAAGCGCGGAAGATGGTGCCCTCCGCGATCCCCGCCGCCTCGGCGATCTGCCGGGTACTCACCTCACGGCCAAATCGTTCCAGCAGCGGCTCGGTCGCCGCGATGAGTGCGGCGCGGCGCTCATCGAGAGGCAACGGCGCGGCACGAGTCACCGAGCCAGCCTAGTGAGTGAGCACTCACTCAACAAGCGAATTCCGCAGAAGAATGAGAGTGATCCGTCATCAGCTGGATTATCCGGGGGCGTTCCCCGGTTAGCCACAGTGACCGAGGGGCAATTGTGTGAGGAGTAGACGGTGGGTTTGGGCGAACTGGCCAATGAGGCCTTTGAGGCGGTCATCTTCGACTTGGATGGGACGCTGGTCGATTCGACCCCTGCGGTCATCCGGGCCTGGTCCGCCTGGAGCAGCGAATACGGGCTCGCCCCGATGAACTTGCTCAAGCACCATGGCATTCCCTCGGCGTCGGTGGTGCGCGCTCTGATGCCCGAGCATCTGCACGATGACGCCATGCGGCGCATCACTGAGCTGGAAATGGCCAACCTTTACGACGTTGTGGTGCTGCCAGGCGCGGTCGAGGCGCTGGCGTCCCTGGCAAGTGCGAAGAACGCAATCGCCACATCGTGCACCGTGCCACTGGCCGAAGCCCGGATCGCGGCTGCGCGGCTCGTGCCGCCCTCTGTACTAGTGACGGTCGATGACGTGGTGCACGGCAAGCCGCACCCCGAGCCGTTCCTGGAGGCGGCCCGGCGGCTGGGTGCCGATCCGCGGCGCTGCCTCGTGGTCGAGGACGCTGCGAAGGGCCTAGAGGCAGCTCAGGCCGCAGGCTGTTTCACGCTGGCCGTGGTGACGACGACACCCCGCGAGATGCTCGACGCCGACGCCATCGTCACTGACCTTTCGGAGGTCCGATTCGACGTAAGTCAGGAAGGCGTCCGGGTGAGGCTTGTCCATGAGCCGGCTGGCGCTCTGCAACCGGCTTACGGCACAGCGAGCTAGCCGGTCTTGCGCCGGAAGGTGCGCTTCCTCTCAGCCGGACCGTGTCCGTGTACGTGCTGCGGAGCGTTGTCAATGTGGTCCTCACCTTGACGACCCTGCTTCGCGGCCAGTGCTTCTCGGAACTTGCGCTTGGTCTCGTCCTCGGGCGCCTGATCTTGATCAGGTTTGTCGCGAGCGGTCATGGGCTCCATTCCTACCGTTGATCACCGGCCGAGCCAGCGGATTGCTGTCTCGGTTCGTTCGACGGCCATGAGCTCGGCGGCCAGCTCCGGATGGTGTCCTCGTCGCCCATAGGTTGATCACCGCTGTCGGTCGCTGTGCTGCTCTGCTCGGCTGCGCCGGAGTCAGCCACATCGTCCTCCTTCTGTGGCACCAACGTCACCGCCGTGCCGTACGCGGCGACCTCGCTGAGCGACTGGGTGATCTCGCTGCAGTCAAACCTGAGCCCGACAACCGCATCCGCCCCGGCGACCAGCGCCATCTCAACCATGCGCGCCACCGCGTCTTGACGTGAGTCGGTCAGCATCACGACGTAGCCGTCTACCGGGTGTCCGCCGCGAAGGTCGGGCCGCAGCTCACGGGTACGCGCCACGACACCGACCACGTCTCCGACCACCGAGGAGATCTCGCGACCCGGAACCGTCTCCATCGTCACGACCGGCAGCGCGCGCTGCACGACAGCGGGCTGCCTCATGGCAGGTGGTTGGGGAGTCCACTGTGTTGGTTGCTGCCCGTACGGGCCTTGGCCGGGCTGACCGTACGGCTGCTGCGGCGGTGGGTATTGACCCGGCTGCTGCGGGTACTGCCCCTGTTGGCCCGGATATGGCGGCTGAGGTTGGCGTCCGGCGGACGGCTGCCCATACGGCTGCTGCGGTTGTCCGTACTGCCCGGGCTGCGGCTGCCCGTACGGATTGGCCGGATTCTGCCCGTAAGGCGGCTGCTGCCCGTAGTTGCTCATGCCGACAAGATATCGGCCCAGGACAGCTGCGCCCAGACGCGTGCGGTGCGGTCTAGCCGAGCTCAGTCACCTCCACAGTGACGAACATCTCCGAACGGCCGCCGGAGTACGTGCCGCGCAACGGGGCCACGTCGCCATAGTCGCGGCCGTGGCCGACGCGCACGTACCCGTCGGTGATCCGCCGGCACAACGTCGGGTCGTACGCCACCCAGCTGCCGCACCACCACTCCACCCAGGAGTGGCTTTCCCCTTCCACGGTCGTGTTCGGTTCCCCGCCGCCCGGATGCAGATATCCGGACACGTAACGCGCAGGGAGGCCCATCGAACGCAAGGCTCCGAGTGCGAGGTGGCTGTAGTCCTGGCAGACGCCGCGACCCAACTCCCAGACCTCACTGGCCGTGCTCGTCACTTTCGTTGAGCCTCGCTCGTAGCTCAGACGATCATGAATCAGGGCGCATACGTCCAAGGCCGCCAACCGCGGCGGTTGCTCGATCCTCGCGGCGGCCAGGCGGGTCAGTTCTTCAGGAGGCAGGGTGCGCTCGTTGAGCGTCAGGAACTCAGCCATCTTGTCCACCACGGCGCGGTCCTGCAGCGCTGGCCAGCCAAGATCATTGGGCGCCACCCGCCGTTCGGTGTCCCAGGCAAGATCATCGCCATGGGTCTCGACGACGCTCTGTGCGTGCACTGTCAACCGATGGTGCGGCTCGTGCACCTCGAAGGTGGTGGCAAGAGTGCCCCAGTAGTCGGTGTAGTTGAAGCTCCACGCCGCAGGTTCGATCGTGACCCGGCTGCTCCACACCGTCTGGTGGTCGGTCTCCGCCGGAGTCATCCGCGCCTCGTTGTAGGAGGACTTGACCCGTGTGGCGTACCGAAACCCGGTCTGATGATCAATGCTCAACCGCATCTCAGCGCGTCCCTTCGGTGATCCATGCGGTCGGGTCCGCGGCGGCGAAATAGCTGGTGGCGACGGCAATCGTCGCCTCCGCCGTGACGTCCTGCACGGCGGACATCTCATGGTTGAGGTTGTCGAGCAGATCGTCCAGATCGGCATACTCCAAGCGGGCCCGGAGCTGACCAAGCGAGCGGATGGCGGTCTGGGCGTGGCGTGCGGTCAGCACGTTGTTCTGCGCCACTTTCTCCAAGCTGTCGGTAGCGGCGATCAGCCCGTGCATGATCGAACGCGGGAACTTGGTGTCCACGATCAAGAACTCCGCCGCCTCGCGATCGGTGTACAGACCCCGATAGGTCCTCAGGAAGGCGTCGTGTCCGCCGCAGCCGCGCAGCACGGCCGGCCACTGGCTGCTGCCGTGAGTAAGGGATGCCGATGCAACCAGCCGCGAGGTCATGTCCACTTGTTCCAAAGATCGGCCCATCGACATGAACTCCCAGCCGTCGTCGCGGACCATGATGCTGCGAGAGATTCCTGCGAACATGGCGCTGCGCTCGCGTACCCAGTTCAAGAACACATGGGCACCGCTAGCCCCGAAAGGCGTAGTCGGGAGCTGGTGCCAGGTGCTATTCACGCACTCCCAGAGATCGAGCGGGATCACCTCGCGAGCCCGGCGCGCATTGTCCCGCGCCGCGGCGTATGCGAAGTAGATCGACGTCGGCTCGGAGGGGTCGTATCCGAGCACCCGCAGCAACTCGGTCAGCGTCGGATCTTCGACTTCATCAACACTCATCAGCGCCAAGAGGTTGCGACAAGCATCCACCTCGGCGGCTGTGGTGTCCTCGATGAGCATCCTCAGGTGGGTCTGCAGGAATCGCGCCGTGTCCTCGGCGCGCTCAACGTACCGGCCGATCCAGAACAGGGACTCGGCGATCCGGCTCAGCATGTCCAACCCCGTTGTGGACCCTGCTGTTGCTGATCTTGCTGCTGCCGTTGGGAATTGATTCTCGGCTTCATTCCGACAGGAATCTGGGCCACGGTCAGCGGCACTGCCGTCTGCGACTCGGCATGATCAACATCCTCCTCCTTGTGCTCGGTGGAGTTCCGACCTGAAGGCGATCTGTGCGGGGGTGGGCTGAGGACCCAGGTGTCCTTGCTCCCGCCCCCCTTGCTGCTGTTGACGACCAGTTCTCCTTCGGGCAATGCCACGCGGGTGAGTCCGCCCGGAAGCACCCACACGTCTTCGCCGTTGTTGACCGCGAACGGTCGAAGATCGACATGGCGCGGCTGTAGGCAGTCCTCGATCAGCGTTGGCACAGTGGAAAGCTGGACCACCGGCTGTGCGATCCAACCGCGAGGGTCCTCGCTCACTCGACGGCGGAGGGCATCCAGCTCGCTCTTGCTGGCCCGCGGCCCGATCACGATGCCCTTGCCGCCAGAGCCGTCGACGGGCTTGACGACCAGCTCGTCGAGACGGTCCAGCACCTCCTCGCGGGCTTCGTCCTCCTCGAGCCGCCAGGTGTCGACGTTGGGCAGGATCGGATCTTCGCGTAGGTAGTACTTGATCAGATCTGGCACATAGGTGTAGATCAACTTGTCGTCCGCCACACCGTTACCGATGGCGTTGGCCAGCGCCACACCGCCGGTACGCACCGCGTTCACCAGTCCGGGTACACCGAGCATCGAGTCGCTGCGGAAGTGCACCGGATCGAGGAAGTCGTCGTCGACCCGGCGGTAGATCACGTCCACCCGCTGCAGCCCGGCAGTAGTACGCATGAAGACCCTGCCGCGACGACACTCAAGATCACGGCCCTCAACCAGCTCGAGGCCCATGGTGCGCGCCAGCAGGGTGTGCTCAAAGTAGGCAGGGTTGTAGACGCCTGGCGTCAGTACCACAACGGTTGGGTCGTCGACGCCGGCAGGCGCGGCCATGCGGAGGGCCGTGAGCAGGCGGGTTGGATAACCCGTCACGGGTCGGATGCGCTGGTTGGCGAAGGCCTCAGGCATCGCGGTGATCATCGCGTTGCGATTGGTCATCACGTAGGAGACTCCGCTCGGCACGCGGACGTTGTCCTCGAGCACGCGTACGTCGCCGTCCGGATTGCGGATCAGGTCCACACCAGCGACGTGGATACGAACCCCGTTGGCAGGCGTGATACCCCACACCGCCCGGTGGAAGTGGGTCGAGGAAGTGACTAGCTGGCTCGGAATGACACCGTCGGAGATCACCCGCGCCTCGGTGTAAAGATCGGCGAGAAAGGCCTCGAGCGCTCGCACCCGCTGGGCGACGCCGGCCTCGATGATCTCCCATTCCGGCGAAGCAATGACCCGCGGCACTAGGTCGAGGGGAAAGGGCCGTTCCACGCCGCCAACGTCGAAGGTCACGCCGGCTTGGGTGTAGTTGTTGGCGAGAGATTCCGCGATCATGCGGAGATCGTCTGAGGTTGATCGGCTGAGTGCGGAGTAAACCGCCTTGTACGAGGGCCGGACGCTGCCCTCCGCATCCATCATCTCGTCGAACGCATCACCTGTTCGGTAGTTGGAGAGCACGTCCGCCATAAGGCGGAGCCTACTCACAGTCTCGTTACCTGACTGTTAACGCTTCAGTTGTCCATCCATGCTGCGAGCGTCGGGTATCGCGCGCCGGCGTGGTGAGCCAGGCTGGCGCGCCGCTGTCCTGGACGAGCGAGCGAGCAGACACGTTTTTCGGCTGCGAGCGAGTGAGGAAGGCAGCGGCTAACAAGTGCCAGCCTCAGCGAGCGGAGCGAGCAATGTAAACGGAGAGAGCCGAGGCGCTCTTCCTCGGCGAGCGTCGACGAACAAGGCGGCTCCTCGATCTTCGCGCCGCCGATCTGCAGGAGGAGATGACGGAACAACGCTTTTCCGTTCCGTCAGCTCCGAGGAAGACGGCGGCAACCCAGCGAACATCGCAGCGAGCGGAGCGAGCAATCAAGCACAGCGCGATGCGCGAGCGGCCTCAGAAAAACAGGCAGGAGTCACCGAATTCGTGCCAGAGATAGTGCTCGGCAACGGCCGCGTCGTACGCGTGCTGGGTCAGCTCGGCGCCGGCGACGGACTCGACCAGCAGCAGGTGTGACGCGTCAGGGTTGTGCCATCCCGTGATCAACCCGTCGACGACGCGTACCGGTCGCTCCGGCGAGATCACCAGGTCGGTCCATCCCCAGGCGGCTGTCACGACCCCGTCCGGCCGGGCTGCTGACTCGATGGCACGGGTGGCGGTGGTACCTACTGCGATCACGCGGCCGCCACGCGCACGGCTCGAGTTGACTAGATGGGCTGTCGTCTCGCTGACCTCGAACCATTCCGGCTGCGGGGCCTCGCCCGCATCTTGGGATGACAGGCCAGTGTGCAAGGTGATCGGCGCGAAGATCACTCCCCGTGCTACCAGTCGGGCGACCAGTTCGGCACTGAACGGCCGGCCCGCGCTCGGCATCTCTGCGCTGCCGGGGCAGAGGGCGAAGATTGTCTGGTACGCCGAGATTGGGAAGGAGCCGTTGAGGTAGCCGTAGCTGATCGGCCGCGCATGCTCTCGCAGGTAGTTGGAGAGGCTCTGCGGCATTGTGAGCCGTCCACGCCAGAGCCGATTCCCGACGCCGTTCGGGGAGGAATGAGATGCAATTTGTTGAGCTGCTCGCGCATCGCGCGCTGAATCCGCCGCCGTCGTCGTCGCTCGCAGCTCGGGATACGGCGCGATGAGCTCCAGTACTCCGCCGGCTGGGAGATCTATCTGCTCTCCGACCCGGCCGTCGAGAACCGGAGCCGAGGCGTCGGGCGCCGTGCGCAGCTCGACCACCCGGGTACCGTCGCCGAGCCGGTTCGCGATGTGCACGACGACAGCTGAGCCGTCGCGGTTGCCGTCAAGCTGGCCGGGAACGGTGGCCGAGGTGTTGACCACAAGCACGTCGCCGGCGCTCAGCTGGTCGCCGAGGCGGTAGAAGACGGTGTGCCGGATGCCAGCCGGGGTTGCCACCATGAGCCGTACGCCGTCGCGGCGCAGCCCTCGCAGCTCCGGTGGCTCGGTTGCCGTGTGGCCCTCAGGAGACGCGAAATGCGTAGAGGGCTGGGTCGCCAGCAAGGTGCTCACTGCGAGCGTGCTCTCGCAGCAAGGGTTGCGATCAGCTCGGCAGCCCGATAGCGACCGCTAGGCAGGTGGGAGCCAATCAAGGCCACGACGATGGGCGCCACCGTCTCTGGCTCTGCGCGATCACTGATGTCTTCCCCCGGAAAAGCCGCCTGCTGCATCGCGGTGCGCATGTCGCCTGGGTCGAGGCTGTACCACCTGAAGTCCGGCTCCTCCGCCGCCCAGGTCAGCGTCTGGTGATCAAGCGCCGCCTTGCTGGACCCATAGCCGCCCCAGGTCTCATAGTGCTCGATGCCAGCATCGGAGGAAACGTTGATGATCACGGACTTGGGATGCAACAAGGGCAGCAATGCGCGGATCAGTTGCTGCGGAGCGATGACATTGGTACGCAGCAGTTGCTCGTACGCCTCAGGCTCAAGATCACCTAGCCGCGGCAATGGCGATCCACCGAGATCACTTGCATTGTTGATCAAAAGATCGAGTCTGCCTGCTGCGACCACGGCAGCTACCAGCTGCTCGCGGTGTTCCGGGTCGGCAACATCGCCTGGAATGGCGCGCACCGAGGTGAGTTCAGACAAGGCCCAGGACGTGCTCGCAAGCCGCTCCGCATGCCGGGCGTCGATGGTGAGGTTCCAGCCGCGGCGAGCCAGCTCGAAGGCCAGGGCACGCCCTAACCCGAGCGAGGCGCCGGTAATCAGTGCGTGAGGCATGCCTCTATTCTTCAACTTAAAGTCAACTTGACTTCAAGGGCGCTCTCTCCTACTGCGAGGCGTTGCAACCTACGTGCACGTAGGTTGCCTGCGGTCTGCATGGGTTGCAACCTATGCAGACCGTCAGAAAAGTATGCAAAGCCACGTGTCGAGTGCTACTAAGAAAACGGATCTCCGTGCGACTGGCCTGGTTGCTCACAAAGATCTACAACGCGCGCCGACCGCGAGATTCAGGCGCTCCCGGCTCACTCTCGCTGGGCTCGTGGAGGTAGGTGAAGTCACCGAAGTCGTCGTCAGCACGACGGCCCAAGCGGCCGCGCTTGACGTGGCTCTCCGGAGGGGCCGGCTCACCCCCGTTCGATGCGGCGGGCTGGGGCGGCTGGCTGGCACGCGGCAGTTTGGTCGTCGCCGCCTCTCGCGGCTCGGGCATCGCGGCTGGGCGGCGCTCCGGGTGCTTCGGAGATACCTGTTCTTTGACGGCGGCCGGCCGTAGCTGACGAGCTGAGTCACCAGTCCGAGCCATCCCGGCCGGGCGCACCAGAGACCGACCGCTCCCGCTAGCACGCACCACAGCCACCCCCACAGCAGTGGTCAGCGGCACTGCCAGGACGAGCCCGATCGAGCCCACCAGAATGCTCAGCATTTCGGCCGCGAACCGCTCAGTGAGCAACACATCGAGCAGCGGTCGGTTATTGATCTTGATCAGTAAGAAAACGCCGAGCGACGCGCCAGCCGTCGCGAAGGCGATGGTGTAGACAGTCGAGGCAATGTGATCGCGGCCGATCCGCATCGCGCGGGAGAACAGATGTTTATGCGTCGCGCCTTGATCCGCGAGCTCCCAGACCGCGGAGGCCTGAGTGATCGTCACGTCGTTGAGAATGCCGAGACCTGCGACGATGATCCCGCAAATCACTACGGACGTGAGCTGAAGATCGGGCGCGGCAGCAGCCAGTACGTAGTCGTCCTCCGCGGCGACACCGGTGAGATGGGACCACTTGGTCGCGGCATAGCCGAGTAGCGCTATCAAGATCAGACCGAAGAGGGTCCCTACCAGGGCGGTCGTCGTGCGAGCGCTGAAGCCATGGGCGGCGTACAACGCGACGAACATGATCGCCGCGGAGCCGATCAGCCCAACCATGATCGGGTTAGACCCAGCAATCAGCGCCGGGAACATGAACGTGACCATGATGAAGCCGGCAAAGCCGAGGCCGATCAGCGCGGCGAAGCCACGCCAGCGGGCGACCACGATCACGACAACAGCGAAGATCAACCCGACGACTAGCAGCGGCGTACTCCGCTCAAAGTCAGAGAACTGATACTGAGCCGGCTGGTCGCCAGACGGCGGCACACGTACCAACGTGATGGCCTGGCCGACCTTGGCGCCCGACGAGTAGATCGCTTCCGTTATCGGGACCGTGACGACTTTGCCTTTCTCGTCGCCCTCCAGCAGCTGCGCGGTCACGTCAGCGCAGCGAGCATCAGTCACTCCTGGCGTGGATCCTGAGAGCCCCTCGCACGAGATCTCCTTGGTGCCGGTGATCCGCGCCGTCGGGTACGTGACGCCAGGAACGCTATAGCCGGCCACGTCGGAGTTGACATGGGGTGAGATGTCACCCGGCCAAAAGGCAATCAACCCGACCAGGGTCCAAATCGCTAACGGGATGAGCACCACGATGAGGATGCGCAACGCGCGTTGGTGGCGGCGCAGCTCATCGGGATTCACCAGCGGTTGCGGACCGATATCTGGAAGATGCTCTGAGTTCGAGTGTGAGTGAGCCACGATGCCGCCTAGTCTTAGTCCCCGTGAGTCGGCTACCTGGGACGAGTCGGGACGGCATCGGGCCGCACCGCGCATTGGCTCGCCAGGCATCCAGGAGCAAACTCAGCCCACAATCTAACCCACACCATCCTGGGCATATCCGGGCCGATCCCTCTGCTGGGATTGGTCGCGCGACGCGGCACCGCCGGAGCGCGGCCGGCTTGATCGCTGGGATCATCGCTCTCGGCCTTGTCGGGCTCTGCCTGCGCACCTTGCCGACCGTGCTGACCGACAGCAACCTCGTCGCTCAGTTCACCCGCCCGCTTGCTGGTATTCCTGTCGATTCACCGAGCAGCGCCGCGCCTATTGCGCCGTCGCCGACGGCAAGCGTCGAGCCCTCAACCCCGGCCCGCAGCAGCCTCACCACGGTCAAGTTGCAGGCCAAGCGCAAAGCCAAGAGCAATCACCAAGTCGAGGTGCCGGAGAGTGGGTCCGGGACATACCGGGCGGCCAAGAAGGCCATTAGACCGACATCCTCGTCTGGCACCTTGATCCGCTATGACGTACGGATTGAAGACGGGCTGTCCATCGATCCCGACAAGGCGGCTGTGCTGATCCAGCGGGTGCTCGACGATAAGCGCAGTTGGCGCGGCACCCGTCGCTGGCGGTTCGAGCTCACGCCGGTTGGCGAGTCGGCCAGCCTGCACGCCTACATCGTGACGCCCAAGACCACGGACCGGCTGTGCGCGCCGTACCTGACCCGCGGGGAAGTGTCCTGTCAAAACGGCAATCGGGTCGTGCTGAACGCCAAGCGCTGGCTGCTCGGCGCCGAGTCGTATCGCGCCGATCTGCCCGACTACCGGCGCTATCTGGTCAATCACGAGTTCGGACACGCTCTGGGCAAGCACCACGTGGGCTGCCCAGGCCCCGGGAGGCTGGCGCCAGTGATGATGCAGCAGACCAAGGGACTTGGGGCCTGCCGGAAGAACCCATGGCCGCAAGCCAGCGAAGATTGAGCCACTCAGAGCCGAGCGCTCAAGCCTCCTACGATCTATGGCTCGAGCCGTTGCCGGTTGAGGTGGCTCGACTGATGCTGGCGGGGAAGCTGCGCGCTGCGAGGCTGGGCGCTGAGTCTGTTGGACCCAAGCAGCCACCCTGGCATCTGGAATATCCGCTGCTCGACAGCATCGATGCGATCGCGATGTTGTTCGCTAGCCATCGGGCAATGCTGGGCGCGGTCAATGAGTCGCCCATCTGGTGGATCCATCAGATCATCGTGAATGGTGTGGTGGTGGGCGACATCGGATTCCACGGGCCGCCGGGCCCGGAGCGGGCTGTCGAGATCGGCTACAGCGTGGTACCTGCCTGGCGTGGGCGTGGGGTAGCCAGCCAGGCGTGCGCCTTGATCTTGCAGCAGGCGTGGCAGGACGGTGCGGATACTGTCATTGCCGAGACCGATGCTGACAATGTCGCCTCGCAGGCGGTGCTGTTGCGCAATGGGTTTCAGCGTTGTCCCGATGGCGCTTTCATGATCGACCGTCCGGAGGCTCGATGAATGGCCTGACCCGCCACATCCGATTCGAGCAGCCAGTCATGATGGGGCCGATCCTCGCCCAGCTGCGACGCGGCCCGGGTGACCCGACCCATCGTCGGGTCGGTGACATTCACCTGCGCGCCACGCGAACGCCCGCGGGGCCGGCCCTGATCAAGATCATCGCGAATGGCGCTCAGGTGTCCGCCCGAGCATGGGGTGAGGGCGCCGAGTGGAGCCTTGATCAATTGCCGCGGCTGCTGGGAGCGGCGGATGATCCAGGGACCTTCCGGCCCCGTCCCGAGCACCCTCCGCTGGTCGAGGCATGTCAGCGCTATGGCCATTACCGGGTGGGTCGCACCGAGGCGGTCTTCGAGGCGCTGGCGCCGGCATGCATTGAGCAGGTCGTCACTGGAAAGGAGGCCTTTCGGGCGTGGCGGCTGCTGGTTCGTGAGTTCGGTGAGCCCGCGCCAGGACCGGCGCGGGAGCCGGGCTCGGCGGCGTACGGCATGTATCTGCCGCCGAGGCCCGAGGTGTGGTCCCGGGTGCCCAGCTGGCGGTTTCTCGCTGCTGGGGTCGAGCAGCGGCGGAGCCGCACACTGGTGCGCACGGCTGGCCGGGCCGCCGCTTTGGAGCGGACGTTGACTGGCTCGTACGAGCACGCTGATCGGGCCTTGCGCAGCTTCCCCGGCGTGGGGCCGTGGACCTCAGCCGAGGTACGGCAGCGCGCGCACGGTGATCCCGATGCATGGAGCATCGGCGACTCTCACGTGGGGAAGGACATCACCTACACCCTCACCGGAGAGCAGCTTGACGATGACGCCTGCCTAGAAATCCTCGAGCCCTATCGCGGACACCGCTTCCGGGTACAGATGTTGCTGTCCATGATCGGCAAGCGCCGACCGCGTCGCGCACCACGCATGACGCTACCGACCCACACCCCGTACGCGACACGCGGCCGGTCGTAACGGCCGTTAGCCATGTGGTGGACGCCAAGAGCGTGGCCGGAGGGCCTGCGTGCCTCGATGCCGCTCGCGCTGCCCATCGCGGCGGTTGGGATGAGCTTCGGCCTGCTGGCCGGTCCGCTGCTCGGTGCGATTCCCTCGATCCTGATGTCGGCTGTCGTCTGGTCGGGCACTGCTCAGTTCGCTGCCCTCAGCATCTTGACTTCTGGAGGCGGGACAGCGCTCGCAGCTGGCGCTGGGCTGCTGGCCAACACCCGTTTCTTGCCGATGGGGTTTGCGCTCGCTCCCTCGATGAAGGGCAGACCGCTGCGGCGCCTGCTCACAGGGGCGTTGCTGGCCGACGCGTCGTTCGTTATCGGCCATCGCGGGGGTGGCCGGTTCGATATCAGCGCTGTCGCGTGGGCCGCTCCGGTGCAGTACGTGACGTGGGTCGGCGGCACGGTTGTTGGGGTCGCGGGCGCTACCGCGATCGGTGACCCCAGCCGCTGGGGACTCGACGTCTTATTTCCGGTGTTCTATCTCAGTCTGTTGCTGCCCGATCTGTTCCCTGAGCACATCCAAGCCGGCGGGCGCAGGGCGCGGCGACAAGCCGATCGGGCAAGTAGCGGTCGCGGTCCCGCGTCGTCGCGGAACCTCCGCCCGATCATCGTCGCAGTCATGGCCGCAGCCATCACCCTCGCCCTGACACCCATTGCCCCGCCAGGGGTGCCCGTGCTGGTCGCGGCAGCGGCCGCGCTGATCGGACTTCGCCCACCACGCCAGTCAATGACGCAGGCCGGCGTGGGAGATGATGCATGAAAACGTGGCTGCTCATTGCCGTGCTGGCCGTCGGTACCGTGCTGATGAAGACCATCGGCCCGGTGCTGGCCGGGGGACGGCAACCGCCCGCACCACTCACCAGGATCATTGCCCTGGTTGCCCCGGCGGTGATCAGCGCCCTCATCGTGACGGGCACTTTCACCCAAGGCCAGCAGTTGATCATCGATGCCCGCGCCGCCGGGGTCGGCGTCGCCGCCGTCGCGTTGTGGTTCCGCGTGCCCGCCGTTCTGGCGATGCTCATCGCAGCCATCGTGTGCGCCCTGCTGCGCCTCGCGGCATGACAGCTTGCTACCTGCCCCTACTCGCGCCACGTCTCGGTCGCCTCGTTGAGGTAGGTGACCTCGTCCGGTGTCAACGTGAACGATAAGGCCCCGGCATTATGCCGAGCTTGGTCAGCATTCTTTGCTCCTGGAATCGGTACGACGTTCTCCTGCTCGAGAAGCCAACGCAGGGCCACCTGACCCGGAGTCTTGCCGTAGCGATCACCGATCAACCGCAGCAGTGTCACAACCGGCCGCAGCGCGTGGAACTTCGACCCGCGGAACGGTTCCCGGAAGCGGCGGATGCCGGCCGGCCGGCTGCCATCGAGATACTTCCCAGTGAGCGCGCCGCTGGCCAGCGGCTGGTAAGCGATCAAGGTGATGCCGAGTTCACGGCAGGTATCCAGCACACCGTCTGTCTCGGGCTGCCGATGCAGCAGGGAGTACTGCACCTGATTGGACGCGAGTGGAATACCGCGCCGGGCCAGCGCCTCGTACGCCGTACGCATCTGGGCGGCGGAGTAGTTGCTGACGCCGACTGCTTTGATCTTGCCTGCCTCGACCGCGTCGGCCATCAGCTCCATAAGCGCCGGAGTGTCAACGCGCCGGCTCGGAAAATGATGTTGGTAAAGGTCGATCGAGCTGCGCCGTAGATTGCTCAGGCTGGCCTGCAGTGCGTTGGGCAAGTCCTGAGTGTGTCCGAATGGAGTCGGTGGGAACTTGGTGGCGATCACAACGTCCTTGCCCTCCGCGAGCTTGCCCAGCCGGCGCTCCGAGCCACCCGCACTATACATAGCCGCCGTATCAAAGAAGTTGATCTCCGCCGCCAGGCTGGCGTCGAAGGCTGCCTGTTCGTCAGCGGCGTTCGTCCCGCCGTACGAGCTCTTGGCTGGCATGAGCCGCTGTGCACCGCTCGCCTCGCCCCAGATCATGACACCTAACCCGAGTCGCGGTACCCGGACCTCAGTGCCACCCAGCGTTACTGTCTCCGCCATCTTGACGCTCCAAACTGTCCGAACATGCCAGCCGTTTGCCAGTGCCAGCGATCCTAGATTGCCGCACTGTCCTGCGGTCCGCAGTGGAGTGCCCAGCTGTGGTGGAGAAATAAATGCGTCGTCCTTCCGGTTGTCTCGAGCAGACCGAAACGAGGACGGATTTATGGGCATCACACGTTTGAACCACGCAGTGCTGTTTGTGCGCGATCTTGAAACCAGCGTGGCCTTCTATACCGACGTACTGGGTTTCAGCCGGATCGATATGACACCGGATGGATTCGCCGGTGCGGCGTTCCTGCAGGCGCCCGGTTCGACCAACGACCACGATTTGGGGCTGTTCGAGATCGGTGCCAATGCAGAGCCGTCGGGTGCGGGACGTACGACGGTCGGGCTTTATCACCTGGCCTGGGAGATCGACACGCTTGCGGAGATGAAGGAGCTGGCGTCCTCGCTTGCGGAGAACAGTGCCCTTGCCGGTTCGTCGGACCACGGCACGACGAAGAGCCTCTACGGCAAGGATCCCGACGGTCTGGAGTTCGAGATTGCCTGGATCATTCCGGCCGATCGGCTGGACGAGGCTGCCCGACAGGCCCGCAAGCAGATCCGTCGGCTCGACCTCGACCAGGAGATTGCCCGCTACGGCGCCGACACCCGCGGTGGGATCGGCATTTCGGTCCCGATCGGCTGACGGAGGCGTCCGGAGATCCCTCACGGGAGCCGGCACACCAACTCCACTACTCCTCAGCAGACATCAGACGGAACGTCGCACCCTCCCGTCGAATGCGGCCAGCGACAGGATCAGCAAAGTGGCTGCCGATGATCACCGTGTCCGAATCAGCGAACCGCTCGATGAGGTGGGACCGGGAAGCCTGAGCTTGACTGGCATGGAAGTCCGATGCGCCCCAATCGGGATAGGCAATCTGGCAGGGATGGTGCATCACATCACCGGTAAATCACCGCGGACCGTCCGCCTGACTCGATCATCACGCTGACGTGATGCGGTGTGTGGCCGGGTGATGGCACCAGCCGGACGCCGTCAGTGACCACATGATCATCGGCAACCAGGTCGACCAACCCGGCCTCATACACCGGCAGCACAGAATCGGAGAAACCCGCGTGCTGGTCGGCAATCGCGTTCTCAGGTATTGATTGCCAATAGCGAAACTCCTCGGCCGACATCACCTAACGGGCGGCGGGGAACGTGGGCCGCCAGGCCCCATCGACCGGCCGGGTGTCGTCAACAAAATTGGGTGTCAACCATGGCGCATGGGCGACAGCAGCCGGATCGAACCTCGGAATGAGCCCCTGA
>Ga0307318_10000009_pt1 | contig 79010 bp, 91 predicted proteins | sample ER_DNA_367_FD_194500 | JGI IMG/M metagenome (GOLD analysis project Ga0307318, IMG submission 194500) | Bulk soil microbial communities from the East River watershed near Crested Butte, Colorado, United States - ER_DNA_367 | ecosystem: Environmental > Terrestrial > Soil > Floodplain | place...
GCCAGCACCACTGAGGCCGCCAGACCGCGCCGGCCGCGCACGAGCGGTACGAGGGGAACGAGCCAGATCAGAAACTGCGGCGAGAGCACCTTCCCGAACGCGACGAAGGCGCAGGCGGCAGCCGCGCAGGCGGCGGCGAGCCGGTCTCGCGTCGCCGGTCCCCTCGCGTACCAGATCCAGATCGCGGCAAGGGCGGCGACCTGGGCCACGGTCGAGGCGACGGCTAGGGCGTCGGCCGCCCCGCCCGCGAGGTTCTGCGAGCCGTGGCTCGACTCCATCGTCAGGTCGAGGCCGAACGCGTGATGCGCTGCGAGGAGGAGCGACGCGCCGAGGCTCTCGAGCTGGAGCGGCCTGCCCGCCTGCACCCAGAACGCATGCCAGACGCCGCCCGGTGAGACGACCACGAACGGCGCCAGGATCGCCGCGAAGACGGCGGTGGCGATCGCGGCGCAGACGAGCGCCTCGCGGCGGCCGCGCTCTCGCCAGATGTGCGCCACGAGGATCGGTGCGAGCACGGCCGGGTAGAGCTTCGCCGCAGTGGCGACGCCGAGCGCCGCCGAGGAGAGCCGGAAGCGGCCGGCGAGCAGCAGGGCGACCGCGAGCGCCGCGAGCGCCGCCGGCCAGAGGTCGAAGCGCGAGAGCACGACCGACCCGAGGAGGAGCGGAAAGAGCCCGACGAGGATCGGCGCCCAGAGCGCCGTCGTCGAGGCGGCCACGAGCAGCACGCACGCGACGCCAAGCCCCGCCATCAGCCCCTCGAAACGCCGGTCGTAGTCGCCCCCGCCGAGCGCGGGCAGGAGGAACACGGGCAGCGCCGCCGGTGGGTACTCGACGTCGAAGTCGCGGTAGGGCACCTGCCCGTCGACCATCGCCTCGCCGTAGCGCTCGTAGATCGGGGTGTCGCGGATCTGGCTGCGGGCGAGGAAGCCGTGGTGGAGGAGGCCCCACGAGAGCAGGAAGAGCGCCACGCCGAGCGCGGCGCTGGATGGTCGAGCCAGCGACCTCGCGCGTCCGGATCCGCGCTCCACCGAGTCTGGGTCGCGCCCGGCTCCAGCCACGGACGACGCGGCGTCCCCGTCTGGCGCGGTCGCTTCCGGGCGCCGTGTCATCGCCGATGCTGGAAGCATCGCCGAAGCCACGTCCCCCGGCCCCAGAGCGGGTGGATCGCGGCCCGAACCTGCGATCTCGCTGGCTCGACCATCACCCAGCCGCAACGAGCTCGGGTTCTCGCTCAACCGCAGCGGGCGGCTCCTCCGGCTCCCGCCGCGTCGGCGCCAGAACGGCAAACGCGACGAACGGGAAGAACCACGGGATGTAGAGGTACGACCAGTGGGTGAGCACGAGCTCGAAGCCCACGATCAACCCGCCGGTGAGCGCGGCGAGCTGGAGCGGCGACCGCCGGCGCGGATAGAACGCAGCCAGCACGGCGGCCACCATGACGGCGCCGATCACGACGTAGTGGACGAGGTGCAGATCGGGGATCCCCGCCGCGTCGTACTGGCCCCAGTCCCAGATCGAGAACGGTGACTCGCGCCCGAGCTGCCAGCCGAACGTCCGGTTCCAAAAAACACGTGCGGCGTGGAGGGGATCCGGTTCGAGCAGCAGGATCGAGAAGGCGGCCGCGGTTGCGGCCAGGAACCCTCCGGCGTAGACGAGCGGCCCGCGCGGCCGGCGGAGGCGTACCGCCTCCGGATACCCCGCCCACAGCGGTGCCACGACCAGCGGCCCGAACTTGGTCCAGGCTGCCAGCGCGGCGAAGACGCCCCGCGCGAAGTTGGACGAGACGAGCCAGAAGCCCCAGATCAGAAACAGCGCCGGCAGCGTGTCGTTCGTGTTCGAGTTCGACGCGTATTGCGTGAACGGGTAGGCGGCCCAGGCGAAGGCGAGGCAGGCAGCCAGCGAGAGGCCGCCGAAGCGCAGCCCGACGAGCGCGATCCCGATCAACGCGAGCAGGTCAGCGGCGATCGCCGTGAAGTGCGCCGCCGGGAGGCGGTCCCACTTCCCGCTCCAGCCGAACAGCAGATAGCCCGGAACGTACGCCTCGTACGCCGCCGGGCCGTACGTGTCGCCGCGCTCGTTCGACGACTCGCAGCGGCCGTTCGTCTGGATCCGGTCCCTGATCTCGCCCTCGGCGTCCGCTTTGCCGCACGCCTTCAGCTTCCCCTGAGCGGGCATGTGCCTGTACGGCATCTCGCCGTGCACGATCCGGTGCGCGCCGACGACGCCGGAGTAGCCGACGTCGATCACGTTCGACCCCTCGAGGTTGAGCCCGATGCGGAATCCCGCCAGGAAGACGGTCGCCGCGGCCAGCAGCCAGACCGGCCAGAAGGCGGCGCGGCGCGAAGGGCTCCGGCCACGGAGGCCGATCCAGGCGAGGCGTGCGATCAGGTAGCCGAAGACCGGGTAGGCGAGCGGCATACTCGTGAACACGTCGCCGTGGTTGAAGAACCAGAGGGAGCCGGAGAACGAGAGGAGCACGAGCAGGTCGAGCGTGCGCAGGCTGAGCGGGCGCCGCCAGTCGACGAGGCCGACGAGGAAGACCGCACAGAGGGCGAGCCAGACCGCCGGCCGGTTGATCGTCCGGCCGCCGAACGCGCCGGGGTAGCCGCGCGCCATCTTCCAGGCGACCTGCGGCCCGGTCCAGGCCTCGAGCACGCGGCCGGTCCGGTCGTCCACCTTGCCCCTCGCGACCTCACCGGCCTTGCCCGACCAGACGTGCACCGTCCACTCGCCCGACTTCGCGTCGTATGAGGCGTCGTCGACGATCTGATCAGCGGGATACCGGTCGAGCCAGTCGCTGACCTTGTCGTTCCGGAGGAACGCACGGGTCGCCTGCCCTTCCGAGCTGTGCGCGGCGGCCGCGGCAGGCGCCGCGACGGCCAGCGCGAAAACGAGGACCGCAAGGACGCGCACTACGCGCGCCGCCGAAAACTCCAGAGTTTGTTGCCGACGAAGTTGAGCGGGGTGACGAGGATGACCGCGATCGCCTGCGCGGGGATCTTCTCCAGGCCGAACGCGATCAGCAGGTCCAGGATCACGAGGTTCGCGGCAAGTGCGCAGACGGCGACGAGCAGGAACCGGATCCCCTGGTAGGCGACGTGGCCGCGCTGTCCGCGGAACGTCCAGAGCCGGTTCCAGAGGTAGTTGTTCGTCACGGCGACGAGGAACGAGACCGTCGCGGCCAGCAGGTGATGCCACCCGGCCCCGAGGACGAGCGCGCTGAAGACCGCGAGGTTGATCACGTAGCCCGTCGCGCCGACGGTGCAGAACTTCGCCAGCTGAACCCAGTTGTGCGGCCGCCGGAGGGCAGCGCCTGCGCGCCCGCCGGCGAGCACCAACGAGGTGGAGAGCGAACGGGACACGGGCGCGCCGAACCCTAGCGGCCGGTCAGGCTGCAGGTTCCTTGCGCGTGCGCAGGGTCAGGCCGCGGGAGCGGTAGAAGTCGAGCTGGTCGGTGTCGAGCAGGCCGAACGGCGAGTCGATCTCGATGTGGCCGCCGTCGTTCGTGGCCGCCGCACGAGGCAGGAACCGGTGACGGCCGTCCTTGCAGCGGACCTCATAGCCGATCACCGCATGGTGCTCCGGCTCGAGGATCACGTCGACGACGCGGCCGACCTCGATCCCGCGGAGCAGCACCGACTGTCGAAGGAGCTCTTCCACCAGCTCGTTTATGCCCATCCTCCCTGGACGGCGAACTCGGACTCGCCATGCGGATCCTCCCAGGCGACCTGGACGTTCTCGACGTCCGCGTGGGCAGGCCCGCGCCGGCACCACTCGACCATCGACTCGACGCGCTCCTCGTCTCCCTCGAACACGGCCTCCACGGTCCCGTCGCCGTTGTTTCGGACCCAGCCGCCGAGCCCGAGCGACCTCGCGCGGTCCCGCGTCTCGGTCCGGAAGAAAACGCCTTGCACCCGGCCCGTCACGACGACGTGCGCCCGGGCGCTCACTCCTGGAAGCCCTCCTCGCCCACGAGCGGGACGAACCGGCACGGGACGGACTTGAGCACGGCCGGGCCCTCCGGGCTGCGCACGATCACCTCGAGCCGCTGCCCGCGCCGGCCGCCGACGGGAACAACGAGGCGGCCACCGGCGGTGAGCTGGTCGTAGAGCGCCTGCGGAAAGCCGGGCGCCGCGGCCGCGACGGCGATGGCGTCGTAGGGCGCGCCTTGCGCGTAGCCCCGCGAGCCGTCGCCCTGGTGCACGTCCACCTGGTCGTAGCCCGCCTCCTCCAGGTTCCGTTTCGCCTGGTCGGCCAGCTCGGGGATCCGCTCGATCGTGTCGACGTGGTCGGCGAGCTCGGCGAGCACCGCCGCCTGGTAGCCGGAGCCCGTGCCGACGTCGAGCACGGCCTCGTCGCCGTCGAGCCCGAGCTCCTCCACGATCCGGGCGACCATGTAGGGCTGGGAGATCGTCTGGCCCGCGCTGATCGGCAGCGCGGCGTCGTCGTAGGCGCGCTCCCGCAGCTCGGCGGGCACGAACAGCTCACGCGGCACGCGCTCCATCGCTTCCAGCACGCGCTCGTTTCGGATGTCCCGGCCCCGCAGCTGCTCGTCGACCATGTGCGCACGGCGGACCTCAGGCGGCACGGGCATACGCTGGTGCTTCCACGCCGAAGTGCTCGAGGACGACCGTGGCGACGCTGGTGATCGCCGGCGGCGGTTCCGCCTTCGATCCGACCACCAGCATCGGGACGAGCGAGTCGCCGTCGAGGAGCGAGCCGTGTGAGCCGCCGCCGACGTGGTGCCGCCCGGCGAGGTCGGCCAGCTCGACGCCCGCTGCCGGCGACACGAGCACCTCCCCCGCGTTCGGGTTCGCGAGTGCGTGCCAAGCGCGGGCCTGCCAGCCGTCCGCGGCGGCGCCGAAGCGCTCCTCCCCGCCGTCGCGCAGCGCGACCGCCTCGTCGCCCTCGCGGAAGAGGACGACGTCCAGGGCTGGCTCTCGCGCGAGCAGCTCGGCGATCGTCCGCGGCGCGACTTGCGCGCCCGGGAGGACGTAGACCTGACCCGCACGGTTCGAAGCAGTCACGACGAGCTCCGCATCGGCGCGCTTCGCCCCGGGCCGAAGGAGCCTGAAGTCCGCGAGCGCGCGCTCGAGGCGGATCGACTCGTCGACACGCGTCTGGCCGTGGTCGGAGCAGAGGACGACGTCGTAGCGCTCCAGGAAGAGCTCGACTCCGCCCGCGGCCTCGACGAGCGCGGCCACTGCGGCGTCGCTCCGCCCCAGCGCCTCCTGCGCTCCGCCGGGCCCGAGCGCGTGGGACGCGAAGTCGTAGTCGGGTAGGTAGTAGAAGAGGAAGTCGAAGCCGTCGCGGGTGACGAGCCAGCGGCCGACGGCTGCCGCGTACGCGTCGATCGATCCGGTCGCGCGTCCCCGGATCGCGAGCGGGGCGCCCGTGACGTCCGACTCGAAGAGGCTGTAGTAGAAGAACCGCCGCGGCCCCTCCACGGCGCGCACGCCCGGCAGCGTCGCGGCATGCCTGGTGCGCCCGCGATAGCACGGAACGTTGACCGCAGCCGTGACGAGCCCTTCGTCCTCCAGCGCCTCGTAGACCGTCACGGCGTCGTCCGAGAGGTGCTCCGCGTTCATCTCCACGATCGCGTCGCGGATCGCGCGGCGGGTGCCGGCCGCACGGATCGCGCCGAACGACGAGCCGTACTCGACCAGGCGCTGCTCCCCGCGGTGATACCAGGTCAGGTGCGGGATGCCGTGCACGTCGGGGCCTCCGCCGGTGGCGATCGAGGCGAGGCAGACCGGCGTCAGCGAGGGAAAGGTGGAGACCGCGCGGCGGTAGTTGCCGGCGGCGGCGAGCGCGGCGAGCGTCGGCGCCGACGAGGCGTCGACGGCCTCGAAGACGTCGGGCGTCAGCCCGTCGATCACGACGAGGATCAGCTTCTTGCGTGGGGGCACTAGTCGCGCGCGAGGCTGCGCAGCCCCGCGTAGCGGGCCGGCTCGCGGCGGCGCAGCCGGGCGCCGAGCGCCGGCAGGGCGACCGCTTCGAGGAAGCCGACGAGCGGCACGAAGGCGAGCAGCCCGACGGCGATCGCGACCACCGCCAGTAGCGCTGCGGCCGCAAGACGCGTGCCACCACGGCGGAGCGTCCCACTCAGAAGTTGTTGCGTCGCGGCGGCGCCGATCGCGCCCCCGATCCCTCCTGCGATTGAGTCCTCAATCCCGCCGAGCGCGAAACCGAGGCCCGCCCCGAGCGCCGCGGCGACCACGATGGCGGCCGCGAAAGCCGCCCGCGACGCGCCGAGGATCCCCGCTAGGAGGACCCCGATGCCGATTCCGAGGCCGAGGAACACACCGACCCAGTACACGTCCCCCATCCCGACGCAGTGTAGGGATGACGGCTACTCTGCCCCGCGCGTGGGGTGGCTCCTAGCCGCAGCGAGCTGCCCCGCGCACCATCCGATCTCCGTTCAGCCCCGTATGTGTCACGGGGACAACCCATAAGGAGGGGAGATGAAGAGAATCTCAGTGCTCGGACTGGTCTTGGCCCTCGGCGTGCTCGCGCTCGCCGCTGTGGCGTTTGCCGGCCGGGGGCACGACAAGGGCGACGCGAGGAGCTTCTCAGCCAAGCTGAACGGCTGGGAAGAGGATCCGTCGCAGGTCACGACGGGCAAGGGCTCCTTCCGGGCCCACATCGACAGCGCGACGCAGATCAGCTTCACGCTCAAGTACCGCGCCCTCGAGGGCCCCGCTTTCATGGCCCATATCCACATCGGGTCGCGGCACGAGACAGGCGGCGTCAGCGCATGGCTCTGCGGAGGGACGACGCAGCCGCCCTGTCCGCCGGATCAGACCACGGAGGCCGTCGTCAACGGCACGATCCAGGCCGACGACATCACCGGACCGGCCACCCAGGGCGTGGAGCCCGGCAACTTCGCCGACCTGATCCGTGCGATCAGAAAAGGCGAGACGTACACGAACGTGCACACCGTCACCCGGGCGCCGAACGGCGAGATCCGTGGTCAGAACCACGTCAGTGACGACGACGACCACGACCACGGCGACCGCAAGAGGCACTAACCAGGCAGCACAAGTCGAGGCGGCCCATCCCGCCTCCCCGAAGGGCCCGGTCAGCCGGGCCCTTCGCCGTTCAGGCGGCGAATGACCTCGAGCCCGAAGGCGGCGGCGCGCGCGCCGTCGACGACGCGGTGGTCGAAGGTGAGCGCGAGGTAGGCGGTGGGACGGATGGTGAGCTCACCCTCGCGAACAACGGGCCGCTCGGCGACGCGGCCGATGCTGAGGATCGCGACCTCCGGGTGATTCACGATCGGCGTCTGGAAGAGACCGGCGAGCTTCCCCGCGCTCGTGACGGTGAAGGTCGAGCCGCGGAGGTCCTCCGGAGCAAGGGTGCCGGCGCGAGCCGCGTCGGCGAGACGGCGAACATCTGCGTCCAGCTCCTCGATCGAGCGCGCGTCGCAGCCGCGGACGACGGGGACGACGAGGCCCTGGTCGGTCTGGACGGCGATGCCGAGGTCGTAGCGGTCCAGGTAGACGATGGCGTCCCCCTCGAGCCGCGCATTCAGCTCCGGGAACTCCTTCAGTGCCTCCGCGGCCGCCTTGAGCGTCGTCGCGACGAGGAGCTTGAGGTCGACGCCGCCGAGGTCGGCCTCCTCGACCCACGTCACGGGTGGCACCTCGCTGTGGGCGCGGGTCATGTGCTCGGCGATCAGCCGCCGGACGCCGCGCAGCGGCTCGCGCCGCCCCTCTGCAGGGCCCCCTGCCGCACGGCGGACGTCGTCCTCCGTGATCCGTCCCTGCGGGCCGGTTCCCTCGACGTCGCCCAGGTCGACGCCGAGCTCCTGCGCCACCTTGCGCACGAGCGGCGTCGCGCGGACGCGGGGGCGCTCAGGTTCCTTCGGGCTCGGCGCCTGCGGCGACGGTTCAGCGCGAGGCTGCTCCTCGACGGCCGGCGCGGCTCCGTTGCCGATGACTACCAGCACCGTCCCGACGGGGACGACCTGGCCCTCGCCGACCATGATCCGCGCGACCTTCCCCGCCGCCGGCGAGGGGATCTCGACCGTGGTCTTGTCCGTCTGCACCTCGACGAGCGGGTCGTCCTCGGCGATCTCCTGGCCCTCCTGGACGAGCCAGCGGGCGATCTCGCCCTCCGTCAAGCCCTCGCCGAGGTCGGGCAGCTTGAACTCATAGGCCATGGCGCGCGGAATCTATCTGGGCGTGCCGACCCAGGCGTTCGCAGGGATGATCAGGACGCGGAGCCCGCCCTCGACGCGCCAGAGCGAGACCGCCTGCTCGTCGCCGCGGAGCTCGGCCGTCCGGTCGCGCGGGACGTAGCCGAGCTGGAGCGACCGATCCTCATTCCAGACCCCGACCGCATTCGGGTCGTGCTCGTTCTCCGGCTCCGGAACGAGCGCCAACCGGCGGCCGGGATCGAAGGACGGATCCGGCAGAGCCTCGGCTCGGTAGGACACGCCCGCGACGTGCACGACCGTCACCCGCGAGTCCTCCCACCGCACCGGCTCCCCCGTCGCGGCGTCGCGCAGGAAGTAGCCGGACTGGCCGCGCTCGAGCAGGAGCCGGAGACGCTCGCTCATCGAAAAATCAGGCCACGCGCTCGGCGAGCCCCTCGTAGCGAGTGACGAAGCCGTCCGCGTCGAACTCGATCTCGGCGACGAAGGAGTTTGCGCTGAACCGAACCCGTCCGTCGCCTTTCGGCTCGTACCGCTGCTCGGACCGCGAGATGTCGAGGGACGGGACCGTCACGAAGGACATGACGAAGTCCGTCGTCTCGTCCAGTCCCGCCAGGGCGGGCAGTGAATTGAAGAGGGGCGAGTAGCCGAGGTCGAAGAAGTCCGCGCCGTCCAGCCCGACGTCGATCGTCGGCCCGCCGATCACCTCTGCCTGCAGGCGTCCCGGCTCCAGCCGATATCGAAGCTCGTAGCCGACGCCGATCTGCGTGCCGTCGGCCCGGAGCTCGCCGCCGTCGACGTCGGCCCGGGCGATCTCCATCCTCGGCTCGTCCAGGCCGCGCCAGACGAGGACGCGTTGCATCAGAACTCGAGCAGCTTGCGGACCGCGTCGCCGATCCGCTCGATTGACGGCATGTACTCGTCCTCGATCTGCCAGTAGGGGTACGGCACGTCGTAGCCGGTGACGCGCAGCACCGGGCCGCGGAGGTCGAGGATTGCCTTCTCGGCCAGGATGGCCGCCAGCTCGGCGCCGTAGCCGGCGATGCGGGGCGCCTCTTGGACGATCACCACCCGGCCGGTCTTCGCAGCCGAGGCCAGCAGCGCCTCCTCGTCGAGCGGCTTCAGCGACCGGAGGTCCAGCACCTCCACGCTCGCCTCCTCCGCCAGCGCCTCGGCCGTCTGCTCACAGAGCGGCACCATCGAGCCGTATGCCACGAGCGTCACGTCCGTGCCCTCCCGCGCGAGGCGCGCCTGCCCGAGCGGGACGAGATGCTCGCCCTCCGGCACCTCCCCGCGCATCGTTCGGTAGTGCAGCTTCGGCTCGAAGATCACGACCGGGTCGGAATCGCGAATTGCCGCGGCGAGCAGGCCTTTTGCGTCCGCCGGCGTGGAGGGAATCGCCACCTTCACGCCCGGCGTGTGGACGTAGTACGCCTCCGGCGAGTCGTCGTGCAGCTCCGGCGCGCGGACGCCGCCCCCGTACGGCATCCGGACGGTGAGCGGGAACTCCATGCTGCCGCCGGTCCGCCAGCGATAGCGGCCGACGTGCGTGATCAGCTGGTCGAGGCAGGGATAGCTGAAAGCGTCGTACTGCATCTCGCAAACCGGCCGCCAGCCGGCCATGCAGAGGCCGACGGCGGTGCCGAGGATCCCGGCCTCGGCTAGCGGGGTGTCGACGCAGCGGTCCGGGCCGAACCGGTCGCGCAGGCCGGCGGTCGCCCGGAAGACCCCGCCGGCGCGCCCGACGTCCTCGCCCATGACCATCACCGCGTCGTCGCGCTCGAGCTCGACGTGGAAGCAGTCGTTGATCGCCTCGACGAGAAGCCGCTCAGCCATCGCGCAGCGAGGGCGGAGGGTCGACGTAGGCGTTCGTGAAGATCAACTCCGGGTCGGCCGGCGGCTCCGCCTCGGCCGCCGCGATCCCGGCGCGCATCTCCTCCAGCGCCTCCTGCTTGATCTGCTCCGCCAGCTCGTCGCTCAGGGCGCCGGCCCGCTGCAGGTAGCGCTCGTAGCGGCCGAGACACTCGTTCCGCTTCTCCTCCTCGACCCGCTCGAGGTCGATGTACGCGGTCGGGTCGTCCGCCGTGGCGTGCGGCGCGGCGCGGTAGCTGACGGCCTCGATGAAGGTCGGGCCTTCGCCGGCGCGCGCCCGGTCGACCGCCTCCCGCGTCGCCTCGTAGACGGCGAGGACGTCGCCGCCGTCGACGCGCACGCCCGGCATCCCGTAACCCGCCGCTTTGTCCGCCAGCGTCTCGGCGACGGTCTGCGCCGAGAGCGGCGTCGAGATCGCCCAGCCGTTGTTGTTGCAGAAGAGGATCGCCGGTGCGCGCATCACGGCGGCGAAGTTGGCGCCCTCGTGGAACGAGCCCTCCGAGGTCGCCCCGTCGCCGAAGTAGGCGATCGCGACGGTCGACTCGCCGCGCAGCTTCTTCCCCCAGGCGAGGCCGGCCGCGTGCGGGACGTGCGTGCCGATCGGGACGCAGATCGAGGCGACGTTGTACTCTGCCGGGTTCCACCACCCGGCCGGGTGGCCGCGCCACCAGGAGAGCACCGTCGCGGCCGGCAGGCCGCGGAGGATCCCAATCGCCGATTCCCGGTAGCTCGGGAAGATCCAGTCCTCGCGCGCAAGCGCGTACCAGGAGCCGACCTGCATCGCCTCGTGGTTCCAGAAGATCGCGTAGGTGCCGATCCGTCCCTGGCGGTGGTACACGAGGGAGCGCTCGTCATAGGTACGCAGGCGCACCATCCCGCGGTAGAGCTCGATCAGGTCGCTTTCCGCGAGCCCCTCGACCTCGCCGTCCGGCAGGGTCTCGCCGTCACCGATGACGCGACGCAGCTCGCGCTCGTCTGGGATCACCTGCGCCATGGCGAACGCTGAGCCTACCGGGAGCGCGCAGCCAGGAACGCGTCGATCCCGCGGCGCAGCGAGCGGTACCTGAGCAGTCCCGAGCCGTGCGCGCCGGAGCTCTTGACGATCGTCAGCCGCTTGTCGGCCGCGGGGGAGGCGTCGTAGAGCGTCCGCGCATCGGCGGCGAAGTCACGGTCGAACTCGGAGGCGACGAAGATCGTGGGGGACGTGACGTGTCGTGCCGCCGACTCGACGTCGAGCAGAACAAACGTCGCCGGGCTGGAGAGACTGATCACGCCGTCGACCGGCGGCGAGGCGATCGCAGCACCGGCGATCACGGCGCTCGCCCCCATCGACGAGCCGATCAGGACGATCGTCCGGGCGCCGCGGCGCCGGAGCAGGGCCGCCGACGAAGCGACGTCCCGGTCGATCCGGTACCGAGCCTCCTGGCTGGCTGGAGCCGACGAGCCGTGGTTGCGGTGGTCGAACGCCAGCACGTGGTAGCCGGAGCGGGAGAGCCGCCGGGCGGTGCCGACCCATTCGCAGAAGTTGCCGCCGTAACCGTGGGCCAGCACGACCCCCCGCGAGCCGCGGCCGAGCTCGAGGCCGACCAGGCGGAGGCCGTCCGAGGCGCGGTAGCGCAGCACGTGCGTCCGCTCCGCCTTCGTCACGCAGGTCTCCACCAGCCGCGGCGGTCGCGCCGAGCCCGTCGGCACGAGCCCGACGGCGACGACGATCAGCGCGAGCGCGACCCTCATGCTCCAGATGTACGCCGAACGGCGACGAGCAGCAAGGCCAGCGCCCCGACGGCGGCCGCCAAACCCGCCGCCTCCGCTGCCAGGCCGCCGCCGAGCTGGACCCGCGCGAGCGTCACGAGCGTCGTGCAGACGAGGAGCGCGGCCGTCGCGCCGAGCAGCAGGCCGATCACGCGCCGCTGCGCGATGCCGGCCTCGTCGGCGGCCGTACCCCGGAGCTGCACCGACCAGTACGCGAGCTCGGCCGTCACGAGCAGCGAGACCGCGTACAGCGGGACGCGGGCGTCGAGACCGGCGCCTCCGAGCGCGAGGGCGTACTCGGCGCCCAGCCCGGCGATTGCCCACGGAACGGCGAAAGCCCGCCCGGAAGTCACCCCGACGAGGAGCACGAAGACCGCCGCGCCGCCGAGCGCGAGCAGAGACGGAGCCCTCAGCGCCGGCACGGCGGCGAGCACCGCAGCGAGCAACACCGAGGCGCCGCCCCAGCTCAGCGACGCACGCGCGCGTAGCGCCTGAATGCCCTCACCTCCTCGATCGGCGCCTGCAGGCCGACGCCCTCACGCCACTCCGTGATCGGGACGCCCAGCGTCCGGAACCGGTCGCGCAGCGCCTCCCGGCGGAGGCGCCAGAGCCTGTGCGCGAACTCGCCGAGCGAGTCCTCCGGCACCGGCGTGAACGGCTCGGGCGAGACCTCGACGACGGCCAGGTCGAACCCTCGCGTCCGCAGGTCGAGGAGCGCGCCGACCGCCCGCTCGTCGAGCAGCGGCGTCAGGGCGACGATCAGCGCCTGCGGCGGGAGCGTCCGCCGGGGGACGATCTCGATGTCCTTCCAGGCGTAGCTGAGGATGATCTCCGTGTCGAGGAGCGAGTCGACGATCCGGTAGAGCTGTGCGATCCCCGTGGCGGGCGTGAGCCAGTTGAGGACGCCGCCGAAGCTGACGAGGCCCACGCGGTCCTTGTGCGAGAGGTACTGGTCGGCGAGCGACGCGGACGCCCGCACGGCCATGTCGAGCGTGCCGAGGTCGCCGCGCCGCGCCTCGGCGAAGGTGTCGAGGAAGATCACCACGTCCGTGTTCCGCTCGGGATGCGACTCGTTCACCCACAGGTCGCCTCGTCGCGCGCTAGCCCGCCAGTTGATCCGCCGCAGGCGGTCGCCGGGAACGAACGGCCGCAGATCGGCGAACTCGATCCCGTCCCCTTTGGCGCGCGCGACCTGGTTCCCGCCGAACGGCTGCGTCTCGAGGGGCCGGAGCATCGTTCGCAGCCACTCCGGGTGCGGGTAGACCTTGAGCGGTCGCGACTCGTCAAGCCTCGCCTCGTACGAGAAGAACCCGAAGCGGTCGGTCGTCCGGACCGCCACCTCGCCCAGCCGGTACGCGCCCCAGCGCCGGGCGAGGACGCGGAAGGTGATCTCACGCGACGTCCGCGCTTGGAGGCGTCGCGCCACTGGGTTGTCACCGACCGCCTCGAGCCCGCGCGGCAGGACGAGGAGGACCTCGACGCGCAGCGCGCCCTCCTGCGCCTCCACCTCGACCTCGACTTCCTGCTCCGACTCCTCGACCATCCGGTCGCGCTCCGGGTGGACCCAGACCCTGATCCGCGGGTCGCCCGCCCATGGGACACCCACCGCGATCGCGATCGCGAACGGCGACGCCAGCACCGCGAGCTCCGGCCGGCCAAGCGCGAGCGCCGCCAGCATCCCGAGCGCAGTCAGGCCGGCGTAGGCCCCGAGCTTCGGCGTCGGCGAGCGAGTCAATCCCGGACGGGTTGCAGGTCCTCGGCCGCCGGCGTCGGGACGCGCTCGAGCACGTCCTCGACGACCTTGTCCGGGCTCATGCGCTGCACCCAGAGCTCGGGGCGCAGCATCAGGCGGTGCGCCAGCGCCGGCACCGCGACGCTCTTCACGTCGTCCGGCGTGACGAAGTCGCGGCCCTCGAGCAGCGCCCGGCCCCGGGAGAGCTTCAGCAGCGCAAGCGTCCCGCGCGGGCTCGACCCGACCTGCACCGCGGGCGCGCTGCGCGTCGCGGCGACGAGGTCGACCATGTAGTAGCCGACGCTCGCGGCGACGTGAACCTGCTCGAGCGCGGCCTGGAGCTCGAGCAGCGCGGCGCGGTCGACGACCGTCTCGAGCTCGACCTCCTCCGCCTGCCGCTCGATGCGCCGCTCGACCATCTCCCACTCGCCGGCGCGATCCGGATAGCCGACGGCGATGCGCAGGAGGAAGCGGTCGAGCTGCGCCTCGGGCAGCGGATACGTGCCCTCGTACTCGATCGGGTTCTGCGTCGCGATCACGAGGAAGGGCGGCTCGAGCGGCCGCGTCGTCCCTTCGATCGTGACCTGCCGCTCCTGCATCGCCTCGAGCAGCGCGGCCTGCGTCTTCGGCGGAGCGCGGTTGATCTCGTCGGCGAGCAGCAGGTTGGTGAAGATGGGGCCCGGCCGAAACTCGAACTCGGACTCGCGCTGGTTGAAGATCGAGGAGCCGGTCACGTCGGACGGCATCAGGTCGGGGGTGAACTGCACCCGGGCGAACTCCATGCTCGCCACGCGGGCGAACGAGCGCGCCATCAGCGTCTTCGCGAGACCCGGATAGTCCTCGATCAGGACATGGCCGTCCGCGAGCAGGCCGAGCAGCGCGAGCTGCAGCGCGTCGCGCTTCCCGACGACGGCCCGCTCGACCTCACGGACGATGGTGTCGCAGCGCTCGGCGAAGGCGGTTGCATCCATCCCTAGATTTTCTCAAGCTCCTCGACGAGACGGCGAACCACGTCCGGGTCGGCGCCCGGCCCATGGCGGTTCTCGGGCAGGCCGGAGGAAGGCCGGACGAGCTCCCAGGCATCGGAGCCGAGCATCCGCTCCGCGTCCTCGAGGCGGCGGCCGCGGGCGGCGAGCCGCGTCTCGGTGATCTCCCGCAAAAGCGGCTGGAGCCGGAAGTGGTAGTCGAACGCGCTTTGCGTTCCGAGCGAAAGCGCCCTGGTGATCCGCTCCAGCTCCGGCAGCGGCCCCGGCGCCGGCCACACCGGCCGCCGTGCCTCCTCGAACGGCGAGCGCTCCGGCGCCTCGCCGCCACGACGCCCGGTGAAGACGACGAGGCCGAGCAGGGTCAGTCCGCCGACGTAGAGGAAGAAGACGTCGAGGGCCCCGCCGGCGGATTCCGGCGAGACCGTCAGCACTGCAGCGAGCACGAGCGCCCCGAGCACGGCGAGAATCACCATGCTCCAGACGAGCCTCACGCGGTCGCCTCCGCGAGCTCGGCGGTCAGCTCCGAGCGCAGCTTGGAGACCGCGTCGATCGCCTCGTCCTTCATCGAGGCGTCGATCGAGTGCTCGCTGAACTTCGCCCGCTCGAACAGCCGCGTCAGGCGCCGCGCGGACGGAGATCCCGACTGCAGCTCTTCCAGCACCCGGCCGAGGTACTCCTCCGGCGCCTCGAACGGACGGCGCGGCAAGCCGTAGGACGCCAGCGAGCGTTCCATCCGCGAGTAGCAGGCGATCACCGCCTTCCGCGGGTCGGGCTCGGCCCTGAGGTCGTCGAGGGTGTCGTCGAGGATCGCCGCCAGCGCCTCCCGCGCCTCGACTTCCCGGACGACGGCCTTGTTCGAGCGGACGACCATGCGGGCGGCCGCCGCAAAGCCCACGAAGGCGACGCCGAAGACCGCGAGCACGACGACCCAGTCGATCGGCGGCGTCGGCAGGGTCCGCCCGGGTCCTCGTCCCTGCGGCACCTGCTCGCCCGTCGGCGCCGCCGGGTTGACGCGGTTCGGGCCGCGGTTCCCGAGCCGGCCGGCGCCGCTGAGCAAGAAGAGAATCGCGGCCAAGATCACGATCACGGCGATCGTGTGCGACCACCGCCGCGGCGCGGTGACCTCCGCCCGCGCGGTCAGACCGGTGGCGAGCGGCGAGGCGACGAGCAGGCCTGCGACCCAGACGGCGCCGAGCGCGAAGAGCAGCGTCGCGAGCGCACCGGTCGCCTCCCTCGCGTCGAGCGACTCCCCGCCGAGGTCGGCGGAGGCCGCGACCACGACGACGCCGAGGAGCAGGAGCAAGACGACCGGCGTGAGGATTCGTGTCGCCACGTCGTCCTCTTAGACGACGCTCATGTGAAAACCGTCAGTGCGCCGCGCGCCGACTCGAACACGGCATGGTCGACGTTGCCGAGATCCTCGCCGTCCACCTGCAGCGCGACTGGCTCCGGGCTCGAGATGACCAACCGGTCTGCATCGTGACGGTAGAGGACGCCGCCGGCGCGGCGTCCGAGCGCAGCTGCGGCGAGCAGTCGCGGAATCGTGCGCGCTCTCACGTCCAGAGGGGCGACGAGGTCGAGGCCGCCGGCGAAGTCGGCCTCCGGGGCGAACCTGAGCGGGACGCGCGTGAAGTAGGTGTATGGACTGCCGTTCGCGACCAGGGCGAAGGACACGCGCCCGCCGTCCACCTCGAGGATGGGCTCGATCCGGCCGCGCCTGGCCAGCAGCTCACGCCCGATCGTCAGAGCGAAGGCCCGATCGGGCGGCCGACGGCCGTTCTCCCTGCCGAGCTCGTCGATGCGGCGGACGATCTCGGCCGGAAACCCGAGCGCGGCCGCAAAGCCGAAACCGCGTCCGTTCACGCGACCGATCGAGATGCGTTGGGTCCGGCCCGACCGAATCGACTCGACCAGCCTGGCGCAGGCGACCACCGGGTCACGCGGGAGGCCGAGCGCCCGCGGCAGCACGCTCGAGCCGCCGCCGGGGACGAATCCGACCGACACGTCCGAACGGGCGCCGTTCAGAACCTCGTTGAAGCCTCCGTCGCCGGAGAAGACGACGATCGCCTCCGCGTCGCTCTCCCGGGCGAGCTCGGTCGCATGCCCGCGCCTCTCGGTCCAGACCAGCTCCAGGTCGGTTGCCCGCTCGAGCTCGGCCTTCACGGTCGCGACCCGTTCGGGCGTGACCGCACTCGCCTTCGGATTGACGATCAGGAGCGTCCGGGCCATACCCGGACCATAAAGCGGGGCCGGCTCTCGCCGGCCCCGCTCAGGCGCTGAGCCGTCAGGCTCAGTCGTCGATGTCCGGAGAGGAGTGGAACGCCTGGAACTCTGCCGCCCGGACGAAGGAGCGGGTGCTCCCAGCCGGGACACCGGAGTCGCAGTCGGTCAGATTCCCCGGATCTGCGTCCTGCTCGCCCTGGAACGCCGGGCCGCCCGTGCACTGGCTCGTCTTCACGACGAAGCGCAGGTGGGTGGCCCTCGTGTCCGGAGTGTTGAACTTCCGCAGGATCATGTGCGGAGCCACCGGGCGCGGCGGGTCGCCGGGGAAGGCGTTCGCCGGGCTCGTGTAGATCCGCGTGTAGCCCGCGTCAGTCGAGCAGTTGGCCTTGTCGTCGTTGCACGCCCAGACCTCGAACTGCCGGACGGCCGTGAAGCGGTTCTGGGTGGACGCCAGCATCGCGCTGACCTGGACGTATCTGACCTTGACCGGGTCGGTCCCTGCCAGGTCGACCGTCACCTTGAGGCCGTCGACCGTCAGGTTCCCGGAGGTCACGATGCCCGGAGCCGTCCACTGCGTGCGCTCCGTGTCGTCGATCAGGTTCGGCTGAGTCGTGCCGCCGTCCCCGGACGCGACAGCGCCGGCGGCAGACGACGCCAGGTTCTGCGGCATCCGGATCTTGATCGTCTCGTCGTGACCGGAGCGGAAGCGCTCCCGGAAACGGACGAATCCGTACCCGGGCGCCTGGGCCAGGAGCTCGTAGGTTCCAGGCGCGAACTGCGCCGTGTCGTCGAGGTTGATCACGCCCGCCGGGGTACCGACGGCCGGGGTGGCCGGATCGGTATCCGCGATCGGCGAGACCCTCGCCTCGTAGTGTCCGACGAAGATCCGTGCCTTCACGGCAGTGCCGTCGCGGCCCTTGGCCACGAACTTCACCGTGGCGTTGTCTTCGTTCGGGGAGGCGAAGTCCGGCACCGGATCGGTGTCGGTCTCGGCCAGCCCGCTGTTCGAGCTGGTCGCGCCCGTGCCGTACCCGCTCCGCGCGAACCCGAGCCAGATCTCGTCCTGGTTCGCACCACCGAAGCGAAGCATGTCCGCCGCGAGGATCGCGTCGCGAGCCTGCAGCATGCTCGTGTTCGGCGGCATCAGGAGCATGGCGTCGTAGTAGAGCTGGAACCAGCGCCGGTTCCCCGGGCACCGGTTCGCGGACAGGAAGCCGTCTGCGCACTCCGTCTGCAACGCCTTGTCGCCGGACGGGTATTGCCTGTCGTATTTGTCCGCCAAGAGCTGGCGGATCCGGAAGTTCGTCGCACTCCAGATCTCGCCGTTCGCATGCACCTGTTGCGAGGACACCGCGGTCGGGCCGGTGACGTCGTAGCCCAGGTCGCTGAAGTTCAGGGCATTGACGAGCAGCTGCTTGCCCGGCTCCGGGACACCGCCCGACATCGGGTAGTTCATCCCGTAGTTCCGGATCGCGCGCAGCTTGTTGCCCGTGTCGTAGACGCCGACCGCGTAGCGATTCTCTCCGCTGACCGGGGCGAAGCCGTTCTCGTTCACGTACTCCATCCCGTTCAGGTCGCCGAAGCTCTCGCCCATGGCGCCTGCGTGATGACCGCTGCGGGTATTCCCCTTGCCGATCATCCGGTTCTCGATCATGTGGCCGTACTCGTGGCCGATCACGCCCGTGTCGTAGTCGCCGTCCACGCACGGGGCGTAGAACGACCCCGCCAGAGGCTGCCAGAAGTACATGTTCGTGATCGAGGACTGCCCGTCGGGCAGCGTGATCATGTTCGCGTTGTCCCGTGTGGTCGTCAGCCCACCGGACTGCGCGTCACCGACAACCGGGTCGTTCTCCTGCCGCCGCTCGGTCAGGCCGTAGTTGTAGTCCTGCCCGTTCCAGTTCCGTTCGGTGAACCCGAGGTGGTACGCGAAGTCGTGGATGCGGTTGTGCGCCACGAACAGGTTGACGACCGCAGCCGAGTCGTCCCAGGTCGCACCGGGCGGCCCGTTCGGCGTCGGCTCGCAGTCGTCGTTCGCCCACGAGTTCGTCCACGGATACGAGTAATCGCGCGTCGTGCTCGTCGGCATGAACTGCGGCGGGCTCGGGACCGTATCGTTCGCCCACGACGTCGCCGACTTCGCGTTGTTGCCGCGAGTGGTCAGTGTCGGCGTGTTGAGCTTGTGATCGTGGTCCCAAGGACCGCGTGACGTGAGTGCCCCACCGGCGAGCCGGTCGCAACCGGGCGCCATGACCCAGCACCAGGTCTGCCGGATGTCGGTATTCGGCAGGTTCCACGGATCCTGATCCATGGTGTACAGCAGCGGGACGTCCGGGAACACCTTCCACTTCGCCAGGTACGCCGGCGGCGGCGGCGAAGCGTCGCCCTTCAGGGTCCCGGCGTACGTGCGCGGCGCGGCCCACGGCTCGTCGGGATCGCTGGGCGTCCCCGCGTTGTCGAAGTCGCAGACCTTGATGAAGTAGTCGCCGGCCGGAACGCCGCCCGCCGGCTCGTAGTGGAACTGCTCCGGCGAGAACAGGGTGTCGGCGTGCACGAGCACCGTCCCGCCCCGTACGAGCTCGAGCACGAGGTCGTTCGTCGGGATCGTCGCTGCCGCGAAGCCGTCGAGCGCGCGGTTGCCTGCCGCGACCGGGAACGGACCGTGTGTGTTGCATGCGCCGTCCGTCGCGGCGAGCTCGCCGTTGTAGGTGAACGACTCGGCCGCCTGCAGCTTGATCTTCCCCTGGGACAGGTTCTGCACCAGGTTCGATCGAGCGAGCACCCGACCCGACTGCGCGTCCACGAACACCCGCGCCGCAAGCGGGTTCCCGGCCTTGAGATCGAGCACGATGTTCTCGTACGCGGCAAGGACGCCGTTTCGCACTGTCGGGAACGCGACGAGCCTGGACAGCTGCGTGCCCTGGACGCCCGCGACGGTGAGGTTCGTCCACCCGCGAGCCTGCTTGCGGGCGAGGACGTTGGCGACGGAGCGGGTGAGGCCCGTGGTGCGGGCCGCTGCGCTCCAGGCGCTCGCGGCCGAGAGCTTCACGCTCCCGGACAGCGCGTGATCACGCGTCAGCGACGACGAGACGTACGCGACCTTCCAGCCGCGGGCCCTCGTGCCGGTGACGCCTACAGTGACCAGGCCGCTCTCGCTCGCAGCGAGATCGCCGAACACCTGGCGGTAGTTGATCGCCCACCCGTTGCTCGTGCCGAGCCGGTTCGCGCTCTCGAAGCGCAAGCCGGCCATGGAGTTGATGCCGAAGAGCGCCTTGTGGCGCTTGACGTACCAGGCCGCGGCATCGACGGCGGTCTTGCCGCGGATGCCCCGTGCCAGGAACTTGCCCCGTTTCGAGACCGAGGCCGGTGTTCCGAACTGGCTCCAGATCACCTTCGCCTTCAGACGCTTGGCGGTGATGCGCTGGAGCTTCGTCGGCGCAACCGTCCCGACGCGACTGTCGAAGTCGACGACATCCGCGGTGCCTTCCTGGATGTTCGCGACCGACATCGCTGCGCCAGGCATGAGGATCACGCCGAGGGCAGCCGTCAAGGCAGCCCCCAGGAACCTGAGTCGCATAGCCCTCCCCTCCGGAAAACAGCAACAGGCCTTCGCAAATGCGAGGGCGCGGCGACGATCTTGAAAGGGCTATACCGCGAAGTCAAGCCGGAATCCTCGGCCCCTTCCTCGAAAACGCGCGGGGCCGGCGTGTGCCGGCCCCGCTTGTTGCCGCCGTCCGGAGGGGGGCGGCTAGCCCTGGGCGTGCTCAGTCGTGGACTTCGGGCGAGCGCCCGAACACCTGCACCTCCGCCGTACTCGCGAGGTTCCGCGTGGAGGCCGCCGCCACTGCATGGGATCGTCGACGCATTTGAGCGCGGTGACCACCGACCTCGACTAGACCGACCGATGGGGCCGGCTCCGGCCGGCCCCTATCTCGGCGTGGCGTAGCCGCGGATCCCGTCGGCGAGGATCGCGTAGAAGCGATCCGCGAGCTCGTCGGTGTCCGCATCGGCGGGGAGCCAGGTGTAGGCCCAGTTCGCCGCCGAGAGGACGAGGAGCACTGCGGCCTGGTCGTCGAGGTCGGTTCGAAGGTCGCCCCGCTCGCGCCCGTCGCGGAAGAGCGCGCGGAACCGCTCCTCGTAGCGGCGCCGCTCGGCGAGGAACTCGGCGGCGCGGTCGCCCTCGAGGTACCGCCACTCGCGGACGAAGACGGTCGCGACGTCCAGCTGCTCGGCGACGACCCGAAGGTGGGCGCGCAGCGCGAGGCGGATCCGCTCGCCGGCGGGTAGGTCGTCGCGGACCGCGTCGAGCCCGGCGTGGAAGGCCTCCGCGCCCTCGCGCACCGCCTCGTACAGCAGGTCCTGCTTCGACTCGATGTGCGCGTAGAGCGAGCCCTTCTGGACGCCGAGCGCCTTCGCGAGGTCGCCGATCGAGGTGCCGTGGTAGCCGCGCTCGGCGAAGAGCCGGGCGGCCTCACGGGTTAGCTCTGTGCGCCGAGCGGACACGGTACGCTTAGACCCTAACGATCGTTCGTTTAGGAGGGCGCATGAGCGACGAGCAGTTCCTCGAGTACGTACAGGGCGGCGGCCAGGTCGAGACCAGCGACGCGATGCCGGACGAGTACCGCGCGAAGCTCGTGAAGTTCATCGAGATGCACGGGAACTCGGAGCTCATGGGCGTCCTCCCCGAGCGCGAGTGGATCCTCCGCGCGCCGACGCTGCAGCGGAAGCTGGCCTTGACCGCGAAGGTGCAGGACGAGGTCGGTCACGCGCAGCTGATCTACCGCGTGGTCGAGGACCTCGGGAAGACGCGGGAGCAGTGTCTCAAGGACCTGATCTCGGGCAAGAGCAAGTTCCACAACGTTTTCCACTACCCGACGAAGACCTGGGGCGACGTCGGCGTGATCGCCTGGCTCGTCGACGCGGCGGCGATCATCAGCCAGAAGGCGCTCCTGAAGTGCTCGTACGCGCCCTACGCGCGGATCATGAAGAAGATCTGCTGGGAGGAGTCGTTCCATATCCTCCACGGCCGCGATGTGATCCTGACGATGATGAACGGCACCGACGAGCAGCGCGACCTCGTCCAGGAGGCGCTGAATCGGTGGTGGGGCCCGCTGATGCAGTTCCACGGGAACTTGATCGCGCGCGAGGAGGACCCGATGTTCGTCTGGCGGATCAAGAGCCAGGGGAACGAGGAGGCGCGCCAGCAGTTCCTCGACGGCTACGTGCCGCAGATCTGGGAGCTCGGCCTGACGGTGCCGGATCCGAAGCTGCGCAAGACCGACGACGACGTCTGGGAGTACACCGAGCCGGACTGGGACGAGCTGAAGCACGTCGTCACCGGCCACGGCCCGAAGACGGCGGAGCGCCTCGGCCTCCGGCAACACACGCGGGAGGAGACCGAGTGGGTGCGCCGGACGGTGCTGGCCGAGGCGGCGTGAGCCGCTTCACCGATCACGCGATGACCCCTTCCTGCGTGCGCGGAAGAAGGGGTCATCGGGAGGGCCAGGCGGTCAGCGAGTGATCTTCGAGGTGTTTCGGCTGGAGCGGAAGGGTCAGCCGTTCCAGCACGCCGGCTCGATCGCCGCGCCGGACGAGACCTTCGCCGAGTGGTACGCGCGAGAGCAGTACGGCCGGCGCGGCGAGTCGGTTGCGCTCTGGGTCGTGCCGCGCGAGGCGATCCACGAGATCGACGAGTTCGTCGACGAGCTCCAGCGGAACTACCACCGCGTCGACGGCTACCCGCTGAAGGAAAAGCTGAAGGAGGCGCGTGAGCGAGCGGGAACGGCTCCTCCTGCCGATCGCTGACGACGAGCTCGTCCTCGGCTGGCGGAACTCCGAGTGGACCGGGATCGCGCCGTTCCTCGAGGAGGACGTCGCGTTCTCGTCGATCGCGCAGAACGAGATCGGGCACGCGCGGGCCCTGTACGAGCTCGTCGCGGCCGAGCTCGGGACCACGGCCGACGAGCTCGCCTTCGACCGCTCGCCCGAGGAGTACCGGTGCTCGGCGTTCGTCGAGCTGCGGCTCGTCCCCGACTGGGCGAGGACGATCGCGCGCCACTACCTCTACGAGCAGGCGGACGAGCAGCGGATCAAGGGCCTGATGGAGTCCGACGACGCCGAGGTTGCCGGCCTCGCCGCAAAGATCGACCGCGAGGAGGCGTACCACCGCATGCACGCGCAGATGTGGTTCGACCGGCTGCAGGACGAGCCGCGGTTCGTCGAGGCGCTCGAGGAGCTGCGGCCGCTCGCCGAGCGGAGCGGCGAGCACATCCCGGAGTTCACCGAGCTGTGGGACGAGATGACGATGGTGCGGCGGTCGGTCGTGGGCGCGACGTGGTGACCGTCGAGGCCGTCTGGGACGCGCTCGCCGAGATCCCTGACCCGGAGATTCCGGTGATCTCGCTCGTCGAGCTGGGCGTCGTCCGCGACGTCGAGGTCGAGGACGGCCACGTGCGGGTCGAGTTCACGCCGACCTTCCTCGGCTGCCCGGCGCTCGAGGTGATGCGCGACCAGATGGCGGCGAAAGTCCGCGAGCTCGGCGCGGAGCCCGAGATCCAGGTGATCGCCGACGACTCTTGGTCGACCGACCGGATCACGCCGGAGGGCCGCGAGAAGCTGCGGGAGGCAGGGTTTGCGCCGCCGGTGCCGCGCGGCGCCGCAGCACCCCAGCTGGTGCAGCTCCAACGGGGACCGTTCCGCTGCCCGTACTGCGGCTCGACCGAGACCGAGCTCGAGAACATCTTCGGCCCGACCCCGTGCCGCTCGCTGCGCTACTGCAAGAGCTGCCGGCAACCCTTCGAGCAGTTCAAGACGATCTAGGCCGGCACATGCCCGTGGTGTTCGTAACGGGAATGTCCGGTACGGGAAAGTCGGCTGTACTCGGCGAGCTCGCCCGCCGCGGACATCAGGTCGTGGACACGGATTACGGGGGCTATGCCGAGGAGGTGCCGTCTTCCGACGAAGGCGGGTGGGAGCAGCGGTGGCGCGAGGACCGGATCCAGGCGCTGCTCGACCGGCACGAGCAGGGCGTGCTGTTCGTCTCCGGCTGCGTCGCCAACCAGGGGAAGTTCTATCCGCGATTCGACGCCGTCGTGCTGCTCAGCGCGCCCGCGGAGGTGGTCCTCGATCGCGTGGCCGCGCGCGGGACCAACGACTTCGGCAAGTCCGACGACGAGCGGCGCCGGATTCTCCGCGACCTGGCGACCGTCGAGCCGCTCCTGCGCGAGGGCGCCACCGCGGAGATCGACACGCGCGCGCCGCTCGACCAGGTCGTGGACGCGCTCGAGCAGATCGCCGCCCAGACCGCGGCCAGCTAGCTAGCCGAAGCCTCCACCGCCCCCTCCGCCCCCTCCGCCGCCGCCGCCGGAGAAGCCGCCGCCCCCGCCGCCCCCGCCCGAGGATGGCGGCGCGAGTGCCGAGCCGAACCCCGAGGAGAGGTCGCCGATCGACATCGACGACGCACCCGAGCCGAGGTCGCCGTTCGGCGAGATCCAGTAGATCGAGCTCGCCCCGGCGAGCTCCTCCGGCATGTGCAGGTGCGCAGCCTGGAGCACCCGGTCCGCGATCCCGAACGCGATCCCGTACACGAGGAAGCGCTCCCAGAGGGCGAGCGAGGCGGGCGGCGCCTCGTCGAGGCGGGGAAAGTCGGTCAGGTAGCGCCGGAAGGCGTCCCATCGCTCCGCCTCGGTCTCGGCGTCCGACGTCCGGCGCCGCCAGAGCTTCCGCTGCGTCAGCGCCCCGATCAGCATCGCCGCGTTCACCATCGAGCACACCCCGAGGGCGAGCAGCACGACGTCGCCCCACCGCGGGTAGACCGAGCGCCAGCCGTTGATCGCGAGCCACGTGAGCAGCACGCCGAGGACGGCGAAGACGATGACGCCGATTGCGAGCGGCAGCGCGCCGATCGACGCAAACCACCGGCGCTCCCCGATCTCGTCGCCGACGTTCGACTTGAACGAGGTGAAGCGCTTCGACATCGACGCCCGCGAGCCCTCGATCTCGTCGCGGAACTTCGACAGCCGCTCGGAGCCGCCGTCGAGGACGTTGTCCACGACGTCGGCCACGTCCTGTTCCCAGGGCTTCAAGGGCTGGCCGGTGTCGCCGGCGCTGAGCTCGAGATCGTTCACCTGCTCCTTGCGCAGGCCGCCCCAAACCGAGCGCTCCGTCGTCACCGGGGTCGAGCGGTAGCACCCGCGGCGGATCAGGTCGAACAGCGTCGCCGTGAACTCGAACGAGCCGGCCGGTCCGCCCTGCCGCAGAAGGACCGGGACGAGCGCGGGCTCGGTCTCGGTCGGCGGCTCCTGCTCGTACTCGCGGTCGTAGCTGCTCCGCCGCTCGCGGCCGAAGCGCCAGAAGACCAGGCCCGCGACGAGGAACGCCGGCACCGTTCCGAGGAGCAGCAAGGTGAGCACCGTCCGCCACGGGCTGGCGATCGCCTCCTGGATCTTCTCGTGGTCGTGCTCGTAAGCTTCCGCATCCGCCTGCTCCTCGGCGGCGATCTTCTGGAGCCCGTTCCCGTCGGCCACGCGCATCCCGGCCGTCGAGGCGAACGCCCGGCGCGGATAGAGCGTGCGGAGCTCGACGAACTGCTTCGCCGGCACCGACAAGGCCCGAAGGTGCGCCGCGTTGCCCGCGAGCGTGACGTCGCCCCGGACCCAGACCGGGTGCCCCCAGCCCCTGAGCGCGCGGCCCGGCCCGATCGTCGTGGCGGCGAGGCGGCCGAGCGACTGCTCCCACTCGTCGCCCCAGACCTTCAGGTTGACGTCGACCACGTCGTCGTAGGCGACTGCCAGCCCACGGAACCGGTAGCGAAGCGTGAACGTCTTCAGTTCATCCGCCGCCTGGAACCTCCAGACGATCCGCACCGTGTCTCCTCGCTGCTCGACGCCGAACGTCCCAGGCGGGCCGCCTGGCGCGAGCGTCGTGGGCGCCCCAGGCGGGTAGGCCCGGCCGCGCTCGAAGACGCCGATGCCGTCGATGGATTCGCCCTTGCGCACGGGAATGTCGCGGAAGCCGAAGGTGTACGCACCCGAGAAGGCGACGGTGATGTTCTCCAGGACCGTGAGCGCGCCCGTCGGCCCGACCTGAGTCCGGACGTCGCTCTGAACGAGGTCGTACGAACGCGCGGAAGCGGGCCCCGCGACCGCAAGTGCCGCCGTGATCCCGGCGGCGAGCGCGAGCAGTCGGCGCGGCACGCGGTTCAGCCGGCGGGTGTTCCGGGCGTGAAGCTCACCTGCGGAGCCCCGCGCTGCGTGTCGTCTTCCACATCGAAGAAATCGCGCGTCCCGAAGCCGAACGGGCCGGCGAGAAACACACCAGGGATGGTCTGGATCGCGTTGTTGAAGGTCAGCACCGTGTCGTTGTAGACCTGGCGTGAGACGGCGATCCGGTTCTCGGTCTCGGCGATCTCGGTCTGCAGCTGCCGGAAGTTTTCGTCCGCCTGCAGCTCGGGATACTGCTCGGCGACGGCGAACAGGCGGCCGAGCGCCTGGCTGAGGATGCCTTCCGCCTGCGCCGACTCGGCGGGTGTCTGCGCGCGCTGCGCGGCGGCGCGGGCCTCCGTGACGCTTTGGAACGTCTGGCGCTCGTGCGCCGCGTAGCCCTTGACCGTCTCGACCAGGTTCGGGATCAAATCCCACCGGCGCTTCAGCTGCACTTCGATCTGCGCCCACGCGTTGTCGACGCGGTTCCGCAGCCGGACGAAGCGGTTGTAGAGGACGACGACCGCGATCGCGAGGAGCGCGAGCACGGCGAGGATGACGATCGCCCAGACCACAGCGCGACTCTAACCCGGTTGTGCTCCGACATCACGGGGTACGCTGCACTCGTGGCTGTCGAGATCTACTACTGCCCGACCTGAAGCGGCTATGACGCGCGGGCCGCGAGTCTCGTGGCCGAGTTGAAGGCGAACGGGGTCGAGGCGACCGACATCCCGGGACAGAAGAGCCAGTTCGACGTGCTCCGCGACGGAGAGCTTGTCTTCTCGAAGCAGCAGGAGGGCCGCTTCCCGGAGAACGACGAGGTCGTCGCGCTGCTCTCCCGGTGACCGAGCAGCGACTCTTCATCGCATCTTTGCTATAATAGCAGTATTGCTATGAGTCGGCTCGAGCGCATCCGCGAGCGAATCGCCCACGCCGACGAGGAGGGCTGGTTCTTCTCGAAGATCGCGGACGAGGTCGCCGCTCAGCGGAAGGCGCGGGGGCTTTCGCAGCAGGAGCTCGCCGAGCTCTGCGGCACGACGCAGTCGTCGATCGCGCGGCTCGAGTCTGGCGGCCGCCCGCCGCGCATCGACACGCTGCTGCGGATCGCGAACGCGCTCGATTGCGAGCTCGCCGTCGAGCTCAGGCCGAGGACGACGAAGGAGGTTCGGAAGTGAGCACGCGGGTCGAGGTCGAGGAGATCCGGACGACGCCGAGCGAGCGGCTGCTCGCCGTAGTGCTGGCGATCTTCCTCTTGATCGGCGGGATCTGGACGTACGACCGGATCGAGGAGGAGGTACGGGGGCCCCAGAGGTTCGTGTCGGTCGCGCCGACGCCCCCGGAGCGGGCGGCGCTTGACCATCTCGCAATGGCAAACGCGCGGCTGGCTCGCGCGCACACCGAGCAGGCGGCGGCGCTGCAGAACCTCGAGCTCCGCCGCGAGGCGTACCGGACGGCGCTCGACGCGGGGCGACGGGCGCCGGCGCTGGAGCGCGCCTACGGCCTGGCGCAGGTGAGACTGCGCCGGGCGAACGAGGAGGCCGCGGTCGCCGAGCGAGCCGTCACGGCGGCGCAGCCCGCCGCCGACCGGGCCAACGAGCAGATCGCCGCGCGGCAGACGGATCGGGAGAACCACGACGGCCTGATCATCTTCCTGCTCCGGTTCGCGCTGGTCGCCTTCTCGCTCGCGCTCGGGTATTGGCTACTGGCCCGGCTCCGACGCCGGGGCTCTCGGTACTTCGTGGTCGCGATCGCCGTCGTCGGCTACGCGGCGGTGCTCGCCCTCGTCTTCGCCTGCGACTACGTCACCGACTACGTCGACCCGCTCGAGCTCGGTCCGCTCGTCCTGTCGATCTTCGGAATCGGCCTGACGCTCCTCGCCTTCGTCGGGCTCCAGCGGTACCTCGCGAAGCGCATCCCGCCGCGCCGGGTGCGCCGGCGCGAGTGCCCGTACTGCGGCTACCCGGTTCGCGGCAACCGCAGCTGCGAGGGATGTGGCCGCGACGTCGTCGCCTCGTGCTCGGCGTGCGGCAGCGGCCGCCGCGTCGGGACGATGCACTGCGGCGCGTGCGGCGCCGCCTAGGCCGGCCGGGGCTACAGTCGAGCGCGTGGCGTCCACCGACTGTTGGGCGGACTGGATCCGCACGCGGAGGAGCGGCGGCGACGCCGCGGCCGAGGCGAAGCTCCTCGAGGAGCTCGCAACCGTTCGGGACCGGGTGCTGGACAACGCCGCTCTCGGACCGGGCGAGACGCTGCTCGACGTCGGCTGCGGCAACGGGCTGATCGCGTTCGGCGCGGTCGAGCGTGAGGCGGGCGAGGTCGTGTTCACCGACATCTCGGAGCCACTCCTGGACGACTGCCGCGCGCTCGCAGCGGACGCCGGCGTGGTCGACCGTTGCCGGTTCGTAAGCGCTTCCGCCGTCGACCTCGGGTCGATCGTCGACGACTCTGTCGACGTCGTCACCACCCGTTCGGTGCTGATCTACGTCGAAGAGAAGGAGCGTGCGTTTCGTGAATTCCACCGCGTCCTCCGGCCGGGCGGCCGGATCTCGCTGTTCGAGCCGATCAACCGGTTCGGGATGGCGGAACGGCGCCGCGCCTGGGGCTACGACGTGGCCGAGGCACAGGAGCTGATGCGGCGGGTAATCGACCGGTTCGCGGAGCTGCAGCCGGACAGCGACCCGATGCTCGACTTCGACGAGCGCGACCTGCTCGGGCTCGCCGAGCGGGCCGGGTTCTTTCCAATCGCCCTCGAGTACCGCGCCACGATCGAGCCGCCCGAGCCGCGAGACTGGAAGTCGTTCGCGCGCAGCTCCGGCAATCCCAAGATCCCGACGCTCGAGGAAGCCATGGCGGACGTGCTCACGGAGGACGAGCGCGATCGGCTCGTGGCCGACTTCCGCCCGGCGGTGGAGGCAGGCCGGGGTGTGTGGCGTATGGGCACCGCGTACCTATGGGCCGTCAAGCCGTAGCGCTCGCCGCGCTCGTCCTCGTCGCCTCCGGCTGCCAGATCGGCGACAGCGGCGACTCGGACAAGGATGCGTTCATCCAGCAGGCGGACGGGATCTGCCAGCGCTACGCGCAGCGCATCGGTGGGATCCCTCGGCCGCAGACGTTCCTCCGCGACTTCGCCGTCTACCTGCAGCGGGCGGTGCCGATCGCGCGGCAGCAGAACGCGGAGCTCGAAGGCTTGACGCCGCCGGACGACGTCGCGGACGACTTCCAGCTGATGCTCTCGCTGCTCACCCAGCAGCTCGACCTGGCGGAGCAGGCGGGCAAACAGGCCTACGCCGGGCGGGAAACCCGGGCGCAGGCGCTGTACCAGCAGTCGCTCCAACCGGCCGGAGAAGGGGCGACCGTGGCCCGAAGGATCGGCTTCACGGTCTGCGGCAACCCGCGCTAGCGGGCTCCGTCAGCGGCCCTTGAAGTCGGGGTCGCGCTTCTCCAGGAAGGCCGCCACGCCCTCGCGGAAGTCCTCGGTCTTCGTCGCCGCGGACTGCAGCTGCGCCTCCAGCTCGAGCTGCTCCTCGAGGGTGTTCGTGCCGCGGGCGTCGAAGAGCCGCTTCGTCATCCCGACGCCGCGCGTCGGCATAGCGCCGAGGCCGGCGGCAAGCTCGGCGGCGCGAGCCGGGAGAGCGTCGGTCTCGACGACCTCCGAAACGAGGCCCCAGTCGAGCGCCTCCCCCGCCGTGAGGCGGCGGCCGGAGGACATCCACTCGAAGGCGCGGGAGGCCCCGAGCAGCCGGCCGATGAAGAACGAGCCGCCCGCGTCCGGGATCAGTCCGATGTTGATGAACGCGGGGATGAAGACCGCCGAGTCAGCGGCGATGCGGATGTCGCACGCGCAGGCGAACGAGAGGCCGGCCCCTGCGGCCGGACCGTTGACCGCCGCGATCACCGGCTTCTCGAGCGCGCGGACCGCGTGGACGTTCGGGTGATACGACGTGCGGAGCCGATCCGCGATGTCGCCGGAGGCGTCCTGGAACTCCGTCAGATCCTGACCGACATTGAAGGCGCGGCCGGCGCCCGTGACGATGACGGCGCGAATCTCCGGGTCGCGGGCGTCCTTCAGCGCCAGGTTGAGGTGGTCGTGGAGCGCCTTGTTGAACGCGTTGAGGACGTCCGGTCGGTTGAACGTGATCGTGAGGACCGCGCCCTCGCGAGTGGTCTCGACCTCGGCCATGACGCAATCTTGGCGCATCGGCGACACAGAGCCGTGCGGGTTCGACCGTTAGGCTCGTGGCGAGGGCAGGACCCCCGGGTGGGTGGGGCGTACGACGAAGGAGCGGATCGCGCGCGAGCGACGCCCTTTCCGGCCCGACGCAGCCTCCTCGCGCGGAGCTACCGTGACCGGATGACGCACCTCCGACTCGTGCGCGCCGAGGAGAGCGGCAACCATCCACCCGCCGCGGCACCGGTTCCGACCGAGGCTGAGGCGCTCGACGCCTATTCGCGCGTCGTAACCAACGTCGCCGAGCGCCTGTCGCCGTCGGTCGCGAACCTGCGGGTCTCGCGACGGGTCCGCGGCGGCCGCCGGCTCGACGGCGCCGGCAGCGGAGTTGTGGTCACCCCGGACGGGTTCATGCTCACCTCCGCCCACGTCGTCGACCGCACCGACGGCGCGGGCCAGGCGTCCTTCGTCGACGGGCGCGAGCTCGAGTTCGAGCTCGTCGGATCCGACCCGCTTTCCGACCTGGCAGTCCTCCGCCTCGAGAGCGACGTCACCGCCGCCGAGCTCGGTGACGCCGAGAACCTCCGTGTCGGCCAGCTCGTCGTTGCGATCGGAAATCCACACGGGTTCGCCGGCTCGGTCACCGCCGGAGTCGTCTCGGCGCTCGGCCGCTCCCTTCCCGTGCAGTCACGTCGCCAATGGCGCCTCGTCGAGAACGTCATCCAGACGGACGCGGCGCTCAATCCCGGCAACTCGGGCGGCGCGCTCTCGGACGGCCAGGGCCGCGTGGTCGGGATCAACACGGCCGTCGCCGGAGTCGGCCTCGGGCTCGCGGTGCCGATCGACTACGCGACCCGCAAGATCATCGGGTCGCTGATGAGCGAAGGTCGCTTCCGTCGCGCGTACATCGGAATCGCCGGCGGCTCGCGGCCGCTGCCGCCGCGGCTCGCTCAGCAAATCAGCCGCGACACGGCGATCGAGGTGGTCGAGATCGTGGACGGAAGCCCCGCGCAGGCCGCGGGCCTCCGGCCGGAGGACCTGATCCTCGAGGTCGACGGGAAGGCCGTCGACGGCGTCGACGACCTCCAGCGCCTGATGGTGGGCGACCTGATCGGACGGACGGTCGACGTGACGGTCCACCGCAACGGGCGCTCGTTCTCGGCCGAGCTGACGCCGGTCGAGCTCGAGGTCTAGCTCAGGCTCAGCGCCGGAGCAGCGAGCGCAGGAGCACGAGCGCTCCGAGCGCTACCACGGCCAGCCGCGTGACGTCGATCGCCGGGACCCAGGTCACGTCCTGGCCGCGGATCACGTACGCGCCGACCGGACGGGCCCGTAACCCGAACCCGGCGCCGCCGTTGTGGTCGGCGTCTCCGCCGCCTCCACCGCCGCCGCCCACGGCGGCGGCCGGAATGACCGTGACGCCCTCTTGCTCGATCGGGTCGCCGTAGACCCGCCTTACGGTGATCGCTTCGCGTGCACCCTCGAGGAGCTCGTCCACGTTCGGCATCGCTACCTCCCTTCGAACTCGGGCCGCCGCTTCTCCAGGAATGCCCGGAGGCCCTCCTTGGCATCTTGCGACGCGAGAGCGAGGTAGAGCAACCGCCGCTCGTACTCGACGCCGAGCGTCAGCGGCCCCTCGAAGGCGCGGTCGACGGCCTCCTTCGCGAGGCGGTTCGCGACCGGGCCCTTCGCGGCGATGTCCCGGGCCACGCGGTTCGCTTCCTCGAGCCATGCTTCCTTCGCGACTACCCGCGCCACGAGCCCAGCACGCAGCGCCTCGCGAGCCGAGAGGAACCGGCCGCTCAGGATCACGTCCATCGCGATCGCCTTGCCCACCGCGCGCGTGAGTCGCTGCGTGCCGCCGGCGCCTGGGATCAGGCCGAGACCGGTCTCCGGCTGACCGAACTGCGCCGTCTCCGAGGCGACGATGAGGTCGCATGCCATAGCGAGCTCGCAGCCCCCGCCGAGGCAGAAGCCGGAGACGGCGGCGACGATCGGGGTGCGCAGGGTGCGGATCCGATCCCACTGATCGACGCGACGCTGGGCGTACATCTCGATCGGGGTCCCCCGCGCGAGCTGCGCGATGTCGGCGCCGGCCGCGAACGCCCGCTCCCCGCCGGCGAGCACGATGCACCGGATCGCGTCGTCCTGGTCGAGCTCCTCGAGCGCGTCGATGAGCGCAGCCATCAGCTCGTCGGAGAGCGCGTTCAGCTGCTTCAGGCGGTTGAGCCGGACGACGGCGATCGCGCCGTCGCGCTCGACCAGGACGACGTCGTCGCTCACTTCTTGCGCTGAAGGAAGCGCTCGATCGCGGCTTTCGGCTCCTCGGTCGCCATCGAGAGCGCGAGCCAGTCGCGGGCGTGGTTGATCGTCTCGTGCCAGGCGAGGTCGCGCCAGAAGTTGAGGTGCTGCTTCGCATAGCGCGTCGTCTGCGGAAGCTTGCGGACGAGGTTCTCGACCACTGCGTCCGTCTTCACGTCGAGCTCCGCAGCGGGGACGGCCCAGTTCACGAGCCCCCACTCCTCCGCCCGCTTCGCGGGGATCTCCTCGCACATGAGCACGATCTCGCGCGCACGCCGGTCACCGACCATGATCGAGAGCCACTGCGTCGCGCCGCCGGCCGGCACCGACCCATGTTCGGGGCCGACGTGACGGATGAACGCGTCGTCGACCATCACCGCGAGGTCGCACGCCATCTGGAACTCGTTGCCGCCACCGACGGCGATGCCGTTGATTCGGGCGACCGTCGGCTTGCCGATCTCGCGAAGCCGGTCGTGCGCATCCTTGAAGGCGCCGAACCACTTCCAGTACTCGGTCGGTTTGCCCACGTAGTCCTCGGCCCAGGTGGAAAGGTCGGCGCCGACGCAAAAAGCACGACCGGTCCCGGTGAGGACGACCACACGGATCTCGTCGTCCCACGATGCGTCCTCACAAGCGCGGGCGAGCTCGCGCAGGGTCTGGAAGTCGAAGGCGTTCAGGACCTCTGGGCGGTTGAACCTGATCGTCGCCCGGGGCGGCGCCTTCTCGTAGACGATCTTCTCGAAGCCGAGCTCCTTGGGCGCGACGGGGCGCGGGTAGTCAGGCTCAGCCATGGTGATCGATCCGGTGACGCTGCCGTGCGATTGCCGCGCGAAAAGCCCAGCAGACTGCGGACTCAGATTGCTGGTGGTTTGCAGCCGACAGGCGCGCGGATGACGTTGCCGGGTCGGTCACCGTACTTCCGCGAAGTGGACGTGGAAGGGCACGCCCATCTCCATCGCGTCCTTCCCGGTCGCCTTGAACTCGTCGGTGCGGGCTGCTTCCTTGAAGGCGTCCATGTCGGGGAACTCCCACTCGGCGTAGTACGGGAACTTCGGCTCGCCCATCGGCGCCCCGAAGACCTTTCCTTGGCGGAACATCCCGCCCGGAACCCGGCGACAGAGCTCCGCATGCTGCTCGTAGCGGGCGGTGTCGGGCTCCTGCTCGTAGAGGACGAAGACTCGGACCATGCGGTGCAGCTCCTTCCGTCGTCGGCGACGCGCCGGAGCGTATAGCTTCGCCCCGTGTCGAGCGGAACGGCTGTGGCGGTCGCGCTGTGCGCGATCGGGGGGCTCGCTGGCGCCGTTCAGGCGGCTGTGATGGGCGAGCTCGGTGGACGCGTCGGCGTCGCGCCGGCCCTCGCGTTCGCCGTCGGGGTCTCGCTCCTCTGCACGCTGGCCGTGCTCGTCGTGTGGGAGCGGAGCTTCGACGGCGTGCGCGCCGCGGTCGACGAGCCGCTCTGGCTCTGGCTCGGCGGCGTCATGAGCGTCTTCATCGTCCTCTCGATCACCGTGGCGGCCCCGCGGATCGGCGTGGCGGCGACGATCGGGATCGTGATCGCCGGAAACTTCGTGATGGCGGCGCTGATCGACCAGTTCGGCCTGCTCGGGCAGGACGAGGTGGCGATCACCTGGCCACGTCTCGTCGGGCTCCTGCTCCTCGCGGCCGGGGCCACGCTCTCGCTGGTCCGTTAACGCGTCGGGCTCCTGCTCCTTGCGGCCGGGGCCACGCTCTCGCTGGTCCGTTAACGGGACCAGGTCCCGTAAAGGTTCCGGAGCGAAGCTGCGCCGATTTCGACGCGGAAGTCGTACTTGCGGTCTGGAGGCAGTTGAATTCTCGCTCCTGACCGTTGCGTCAGGAGGGAAGCCCCTTGCCGCCCACGGGGTGGAGGTCGACCGTCCGCTCCGGAAGCTCGGCGATGATCGGCATCGCGCGCTGAATCAGCGCCCGCACCGCCTCGTCGTCGAGCGACGCCCGGTGCGCCTCGCGGCTCCGCCACGCCTCGGTCACCCAGACGGCGTCGGGCTCGCCGGCCTCCCTGCTGACGACGTAGAGGAGGCAGTCGTCATTCGACTCGAGGAGCTGCGCCGACTCGAGCAGGATCGCCTCGAGCTCGCCGCCCTTCCCGGCGTGCGCGAGGAGGCGTCCGTGCAGGCCATAGAGCTCGCTCACGGGAGGCAGATGTCGTCCGGGCGGACCGGAACCCGGTTCAGCTCCCGCCCGGTCGCGGCCCGGAGCGCCGAGAGCACGGCCGCCGTGGACACGATCGTCGGCGGCTCGCCCACGCCCTTGACCCCGTACGGCGCATCGGGCTCCGGCTCCTCGATCAGCTCCGCCACCACGGGCGGCATGTCGAGCGCCGTCGGGATCAGGTAGTCCGTGAAGCTCGCGTTGGTGATCAGCCCGTCGCGGGTCTGGATCTCCTCCATCAGCGCGAGCCCGATCCCCTGCGCCGTCCCGCCCTCAATCTGCCCGTAGACCGCCTGCGGGTTTACGGCCTTGCCGACATCCTGGGCCGTCCCGATCCACACGATTCGCGTGAGGCCGAGCTCGACGTCCACCTCCGCCACGACGCGCATCGCGGCCACCGCCAGCGCGACGTGCGCCCGCTCGCCGGTGATCTGCCCGGTCTCGGGGTCGAGCGGCGTCGTGCGGGGATGCCGGTAGACGCGCTCGAGGTCGATCTCCTCGTCCGACCCGAGCCGGCCGCCGCGGCGGGCGAGCTCGTCCATCGCCGCCCGGCAGGCCGTCTGCACCGCCCCGGAGGCCATCCAGGTCATCCGCGAGGCCGACGCCGAGCCGGCCGAGTCGACCGTGGAGGTCGTGTGCGGCGCGAGCACGACGTTCTCGGTGTCGAGCTCCGTCCGGGCGACCTGGAGGATCACGTCCGTCACGCCCTGCCCCACCTCCGCCGCGGCGCAGTGGATCTCGGCCGCGAGCTCGCCGTCGCTGCCGGCGTACAGCCGGACCCGCGCCGCGGTGTAGTCGTCGAACCCCTCCGAGTACCCGATGTTCTTGAACCCGACGGCGAAGCCGACGCCTCGGCGCACGCCGTCCCCCCGGGTCGTGTTGCCGGCGCCACCGGGGAGCCGGATCGGGTCTCGCGGCAGCTCCTCCGCCGCGGGAACCGCGATCCCTGCGGCCCGCCGGATCACCTCGGCCGTCGGCAGCGAGCCCGTGATCTTCTGCCCCGTCGGGAGCGAGTCCCCCGGCGCGAGGGCGTTCCGCAGCCGGAGCTCGACCGGATCCAGCTCCAGGGCCTCGGCCAGCTTGTCCATCTGCGCCTCCGCGGCGAAGCAGCTCTGCACCGCCCCGAACCCGCGCATCGCGCCGCAGGGCGGATTGTTCGTGTAGACGCACGTCGAGTCGATCAGCGCGTTCGCCACCGCGTACGGGCCGACCGCGAAGGAGGCCGCGTTGGACGTGACCGCCGTCGAGCTCGAAGCGTACGCGCCGCCGTCGAGCAGGATCCGCATCCGGACGTTCACGAGCTTCCCGTCGCGGTTCGCGCGGTGCTCGGCCCAGATCCGCGCCGGGTGGCGGTGCACGTGGCCGTAGAAGGACTCCTGGCGGTTGTAGACGATCTTCACCGGCCGGTTCGTGTGCAGCGCCAGCATCGCGCCGTGGAGCTGCATCGACAGGTCCTCACGCCCGCCGAAGGCGCCGCCGACGCCGGCCAGGTGGATCCGCACCTGCTCCTTGCGGAGACCGAGGCAGGGCGCCACCTGGTCGCGGTCGACGTGGAGCCACTGCGTCGCGACGTAGATGTCGACCCCGCCCTCACCGTCGGGCACCGCGAGGCCGGACTCGGGCCCGAGGAACGCCTGATCCTGGATCCCGAGCTCGTAGTAGCCGCTCACCGAGACTTCACCGTCCGCCTCCGGGTCGCCGTGGACGATCCGCAGATCGCGGACGACGTTCGGCCGCGGGTCGTCGCGAAAGCCGTGGCCGAGCGTCCAGTGCTGCGGGTGGATCGGCTCCTGCTCGGCCGCGCGCTCCATGTCGACCACCGGCGCGAGCTCCTCGTACTCGACCGCGATCGCCTCGGCCGCGCGCCGCGCCTGCTCGGGATGCTCGGCGGCCACCAGCGCGACCGGCTCGCCGAAGTAGCGCACCCGGTCGAACGCCAGCACCGGCTGATCGGCGAACTCGAGCCCGTAGCGCTTGTCACCCGGGACGTCCTCGTGGGTCAGAACCGCGTGGACGCCGGGGATCGCCAAGGCCTGCGAGATGTCGATCCCGTGGATCAGGGCGTGCGCGTGCGGACTGCGGAGCGTGTGCCCCCAGAGCATCCCCGCGTCGATGAGGTCGCTCGAGTACGCGAACTCACCGGTCACCTTCGGGATCGCGTCGACGCGCCTGACGGCCTCGCCGACCCGCCCCAGCTCGAGCTTCGTGCTCATGCGTGCTCCTCGAGGAGCGCCCGTACGTCGTTCAATCCGCCGGTACGTGTGCCGGTAGCTCTCGCGTCCGAGACCGACCGGGTCGTCGAGGTCGGCCGCGCCGAGCATGCGAGTTTTTCGATCTGCGCCGCGCGCCTCGAGTTCGCCGACGTGCGCGGCCGTCATCCCGACGACGACCTCGGCCCGGTCGAGCATTTCGGTGGTGAGCGGCCGCGCGCGGTGCGACGAGAGGTCGAACCCGCGCTCGCGCGCAGCCGCCACGGCGTCGGCCGGCGGCTCGTCCCCCGGGTATGCATCGAGGCCTGCCGACTCGGCGTCGACAAGGCCCTCACGCCGCGCCACCGCCTCCGCGAAGGGGCTCCGGCATGTATTGCCGGTGCAGACGAAGAGGATCTTCATGCCCGCCCGGCGGCGAGCCGCACGGCGTCGAAGATCTTCGCGTACCCCGTGCAACGGCACAGGTTGCCAGAGAGTGCTTCGCGGATCTCGTCGTCGGACGGGTCCGGCGCCCGCTCCAGCAGGTCGACCGTCGCGACGACCAGCCCGGGCGTGCAGAACCCGCACTGGACCGCGCCGGTTTCGGCGAACGCCTCCTGCACCCGGTGCAGCTCCCCGTTCTCGGCGACGCCCTCGACCGTGACGACGTTGTGCCCGTCGGCCTGCGCGGCGAGCACCAGGCAGGCGCAGACGAGGCTGCCGTCGAGGAGCACCGAGCACGAGCCGCACTCGCCCTGCTCGCAGGCGTTCTTCGACCCCGGCAATCCGAGCCGCTCGCGGAGCGCGTAGAGCAGGCTCTCTCCCGGCCAGATCTCGGTCTCGGCAGTCTCCCCGTTGACGGTCAGCGAGATCTTCAAGCGAGGGTCCGGTCGAGCGCCCGCTTCGTCAGGACTCTGAGGGCGTGGCGGCGGTACGCCGCCGTGCCGCGGACGTCGTCGATCGGGCTCGCGGCCTCGGCGACCTGCTCCGGAAACGCCTCGCGCTCCTCGAACGGGGCCACGACGAGGCCCGGGACCGGGCCGGCCGAGCCGAAGGACGCCCGTAGCTCGCCCCGCTCGCGGTCGGCCACGAGCGCCAGCGAGCAGACGGCGATCACCATCGCGTTCCGCGGCCCGATCTTCATGAACGTCTGCGGCGCGCCGCTCGGCTCGAGCAACGCCGCCAGGATCAGCTCGTCCGGCTCGAGGGCATTCCGCTTCGGACCCACGAGGAACTCCCGCAGCGGCAGCCGCCGCACACCTCGCGTGCTCCCCAGCTCGAGCTCCGCCCCCTCCCCGAGGAGCGGCGGGAGCGCGTCGCCGGCCGGCGACGAGGTGCCGAGGTTTCCGCCGATCGTCCCGCGGTTACGGATCTGGGGCGAGCCGACGGTCCTCGAGGCCTCGGCGAGCGCGGGCAGCCCGTCCCGCAGCGGCGACTCCATCGTCTCCGTATAGGTCAGTCCTGCGCCCAGCCGCAACGTCCCGTTCTCGCGCGACCAGCCCTTCAGCTCCCGCACCTCGTTCAGGTTCAGGATCGCCTCCGGGCGAGCGCGGTCGAAGTTGAGCTCCACCATCACGTCGGTTCCGCCCTCGATCGGGACGGCGTCAGGACGCTCCGCCTTCAGCGCGAGCGCCTCCTCGAGTGAGGTCGGAGTCAGTACGTCCATGAGTCGAAACCTAATACGTTCCCCCTGCAATGCCGGAACTTGCCCGCCTGCTCGCCGTTGCGCGTGGGGACGAGCCCGCCGACCTCGTGATCCGAGGCGGCCGCGTCCTCTCGGCCTTCACCCGCGAGTGGCTGGAGGGCGATCTGGCGATCGCGGACGGATTCGTCGCCGGCACCGGGGACTACGAGGGACGGGAGACGCTCGACGCCTCGGGCAAGTACCTCGTCCCGGGTTTCATCGACGCGCACCTGCACCTCGAGTCGTCGAAGCTGCTCGTCGACGAGTTCGCCAAGCTCGTGCTGCCGCTGGGCACGACCGCGGTCGTCGCCGACCCGCACGAGATCGCGAACGTGCTCGGCACCGACGGCGTGCACTGGCTCGCCGACCTCTGCCACGACCTCCCGCTCGATGTCTTCTTCATGGCCCCGTCCTGCGTGCCGGCCTCGGAGTTCGAGTCGCCGCGCCGCCCGCTGCTCCCCGGAGACCTCGAAGGGCTCCTCCGTCGTCGGCGCGTCCTGGGGCTCGGCGAGATGATGAACTTCCCCGGCGTCATCCACGGCAGCCCGTCCGAGCTGGAGAAGCTGGCGCTGCCCGGCGCCACCCACGTCGATGGCCACGCGCCGCACGTCCTCGGCAAGGAGCTGAACGCGTACGCCGCGGCCGGGATCCGGTCCGACCACGAGATGAGCACGATCGAGGAGGCGCGCGAGCGGCTTCGCGCGGGGATGTGGGTGCTGATCCGCGAGGCCTCCGGCGCCCGGAACCTCCACGCGCTGCTCCCGCTCGTCGACGAGTTCGGGCCACACCGACTGGCCTTCTGTACCGACGACCGAGAGCCGGAGCACATCGCGGAGGAGGGGCACGTCAACTCGATGGTTCGCGAGGCCGTGAAGGCGGGGGTCGCGGCCGAGGACGCGCTCGTGATGGCCTCGCTGAACCCGGCGCTCTGGCACGGGCTCCGCAACCTTGGCGCGCTGGCGCCGGGCTACCAGGCCGACGTGCTCGTGCTCGGGGACCTCCAGTCCTTCGCCCCCGAGATCGTCCTCAAGGGCGGCCACGAGGTGGCCGAGATCGAGAAGCCCAAGGTGCCGGAGTGGGTGAAGCACAGCGTCCGCGTACGGGCCCCGGCGACGAACGACTTCGCGATCCCCTGGGAGTCGAACGGCGGTGCTCGCGTGATCGGGATCATCCCCGACCAGATCGTCACCGACTCCCTGGTGGAAGAGCCGCGGGTCGAGAACGGTCGTGTCGTCGCGGATCCCGAGCGCGACCTCCTCAAGATCGCGGTCGTCGAGCGTCACCTCGGCACGGGGCGCGTCGGGCTCGGGCTCGTGCGCGGGTTCGGCCTGCGGAGCGGCGCGCTCGCGTCGACCGTCGCACACGACGCGCACAACATCGTCGTCGTCGGCGTGAAGGACGACGACATCCTCCGCGCCGTGCGCCGGCTGTCGGACACAGGCGGAGGCGTAGTCGTCGTGGACGGCGGCATCGTCCGGGCGGAGTTGAAGCTGCCGGTCGCGGGGCTGCTCTCGGACGCGAGCCTCGAGGAGGTGATCGCCGCGAGCCGCGCCTGCGTCGAGGCGGCGCAGGCCCTCGGCTGCCGACTCGCTTCACCGTTCGACTCGATGGCGTTCCTGGCGCTGTCCGTGATCCCGAGCCTGAAGATCACCGACCGTGGCCTCGTGGACGTCGACAGGTTCGAGCTCGTCCCGCTCAGCGCGTGACGACGCTCCTGCACAACGGTCACGTCGTCGTGATGGACGACGCGGGCACCGAGCACGAGGACGGCTGGGTGCTGATCGCCGACGGCGCGGTCGAGGCGGTGGGTGGAGGCGCGGCGCCGGACGCGGACGAGCGGGTCGAGCTCGCCGGCGCGGTCGTCACGCCGGGCCTCGTCAACACCCACCACCACCTGTACCAGACGCTCACCCGCGCCCGCGCGCAAGAGGCCGACCTCTTCACCTGGCTGCAGACGCTCTACCCGTTGTGGGCCTGGATCGACGCCGACTCGGAGTACGCCGCGGCGCGCACGGGCCTGGCGGAGCTTGCCCTGTCGGGGTGCACGACGGTCTTCGACCACCACTACGTCTTCCCGCGCGGCCAGGACGGGATCGCCGACGCGCTGCTCGAGGCGCGGGAGTCGATCGGCGTGAACCTGGTCTTCGGCCGCGGCTCGATGGACCTCGGCGAGTCCGACGGCGGGCTCCCGCCTGACTCGCTCGTGGAGGACCTCGACACGATCCTCAGCGAGACCGAGGCGCTGGCCGCCCGAGGGGTCGACATCGCGGTGGCGCCCTGCTCGCCGTTCTCCGTCACGAAGGAGCTGATGCGGGAGTCCGCGGCACTCGCCCGGCGCCTCGGCGTCCCGCTGCATACCCACCTCGCGGAGACGGTCGAGGAGGAGGCCTACTGCCGCGACCTGTACGGCTGCACGCCCGTCGAGTACCTCGAGGAGCTCGGCTGGCTCGCTGACGACGTCTGGTGCGCGCACTGCGTCCACTTCGCCGACCACGAGTTGCGGCGGTTCGCCGACACGCGGACAGGCGTGGCGCACTGCCCGACCTCGAACCTGCGCCTCGGCGCCGGGGTCGCCCCGGTGCGTGGTCTCCTCGACGCCGGCGCACCGGTGGGCCTCGGCGTCGACGGGTCGGCGTCGAACGAGCGCGGCGACCTCTTCCTCGAGGTGAAGCAAGCGCTGCTCGTGGCGCGCGGCCGGGGCGGGCCGGGGGCGATGACCGTGCGCGGGGCGCTCCGGCTGGGAACGCGCGGGGGCGCCGACGTGCTGCGACGCGACAACATCGGCTCACTGGAGCCGGGCAAGCAGGCGGACGTCGCCGTCTGGCGGCGGGACGTGCTAGAGCTCGCGGGCGCCGCGGATCCCGTCGCCGGGCTCGTCCTCTCGGCGCCGCATCGGGTCGACCGGCTGTACGTCCGGGGCGAGGAAATCGTCCGCGACGGGCACCTCGTGCGGGCCGACGAGGACGGGATCGCGCGCGACCATCGGGTCCACGCGCAAAGATTCGCAGCGTGACCGTCTCCCTCTCGACTCACGTCCTCGACACCGGCCGCGGCGAGCCGGCGCGCGGCGTGCGGGTCGAGCTCCTCCGCGACGGCGAGGTGCTGAGCTCCCGGGACACCGACGACGACGGACGGATCCCCGAGCTCGCCAAGGCCCTGGAGCCCGGCGAGTACCGGCTCGTCTTCCACCCGCCCTCGCCGTTCTTCCGCCGGGTCGAGCTCGAGGTCGCGCTCGACGACGGCCACTACCACGTGCCGCTCCTCGTCTCCCCCTTCGGATGCGCGAGCTACCGCGGCAGCTGAGCATCGAGGAGCTCGAGGAGCTCTTCGGCGGGCCAAGCGCGCTCGTGATGCTCCTGGCCGAGACGGAGGACCCGCTCGGACGGGCGGAGGAGGTGGCAAGGCAGCTGCCGGGCGAGGACAAGGCGCAGGCGCTGTCGCAGCATCCGCGGATCGGCGAGCCCTCGCCCGAGCAGCACGGGGACGACCCCACGGTGCTGACGGAGCTCTCCTACCTGAACCAGGTCTACGAGGAGAAGTTCGGCTTTCGGTTCGTCGTCTTCGTCGCCGGCCGGCCGCACCGTGACCTGCTGCCGGTGCTCCGCGACCGCCTGGCGCGCACGAGGGAGGAGGAGCTCGAGACCGGCATGGCCGAGCTGGTCGCGATCGCCCAGGAACGCTGGCAGCGTCGGTAATCGATCCCTACTGGAACGACTGGCTGGACCTCGGCTTCCGCTGGCTCCACGTGATCGCCGGGATCGTCTGGATCGGGACGTCCTTCTACTTCGTCGCGCTCGACAACCACCTCGGCCGGCCGCGGGTGGAGGAGCCGGGCGTCGGAGGCGAGTCCTGGGAGATCCACGGCGGCGGCTTCTACCGGATCTCCAAGTACCGGCTGGCGCCCGAGGAGCTACCCGAGCCGCTCCACTGGTTCAAGTGGGAGGCCTACACGACCTGGCTGTCCGGCTTCGGGCTGCTCGTCGTCCTCTACTACTTCAACGCCGACACGTACCTGGTCGACACGTCCGTGGCCGACATCCCAGTGGCGGCGGCGATCGCGATCTCGCTGATCGGGCTCGCGGCGGCCTGGGTGATCTACGACGTCGCCTGCATGCTCTTCAAAAGCGACCTCGTGGTCGGGCTGCTACTGGTGGCGATGACGGCGGCGGCGGCGTACGGCGCGAGCCAGGTTTTCTCGGGGCGGGCGGCCTACCTCCAGGTCGGCGCGATGCTCGGGACGATCATGGCCGCGAACGTTCTCTTCAATATCATCCCTGCGCACTGGGAGCTGATCCGGGCGAAGGAGGCGGGGCGGGAACCCGACCCGGCGCCGGCGCTCGAGGCGAAGCGGCGCTCCGTGCACAACAACTACCTGACCCTGCCGGTGGTGTTCGCGATGATCTCGAACCACTTCGCGTTCACGTACGAGCACTCACACGCCTGGCTCGTGCTCGTGGCGCTGATGCTGATCGGCGCCTGGATCCGCCACTTCTTCAACCTCCGCCACGCGGGGCGGACGGTCTGGTGGATCCCGGTCTCCGCGCTGGTCGCGACCCTCGCGCTGGCGATCGCGATGCGCCCTGACGAGGGTGGCGGCGCCGCCGGGCCGGCGCAGGAGGTGAGCGACGCGCAGGCGCAGGCGATCGTCCGGCAGCGGTGCGTCCCGTGCCACTCGCAGACCCCGAGCGAGCCGGGATTCTCCGCGCCGCCTGCCGGGATCACGTTCGACACCCTCGAGGAGATCAAGTCGCGCGCCGACGCGATCGAGGAGCAGGCGGTGCGGTCGCAGGCGATGCCGCTCGGGAACGCCACGGGCATGACCGGCCAGGAGCGCCAGACGCTCGGCGCCTGGATCTCCTCCTTGAAGTAGGTTCCGCCCGTGCTCGAGATCACCGCCGGGCCGTTCATGTTCGTCGCGCGCTTCGAACCGGAGCTCGCCCCGAAGACCGTCCAGTCGTTCCGGGCGATCCTGCCGCTCGAGGACCGGATCATCCACTGCCGCTGGAGCGGCGAGTCGAACTGGATCCCGTGGGGCGACCGCGACCTCGGGATCGGCCCCGAGAACGCGACGATGTACCCGCACCCCGGCGAGCTCGCGCTCTACCCGGGCGGGGAGAGCGAGACGGAGCTCCTCTTCCCCTATGGCTACTGCCATTTCAAGAGCAAGGCGGGCGAGCTGTGGGCGAACCACTTCGCAACGCTCACCGAGGGTCAGGAGAACCTGAGGGAGCTCGGCCGCCTCACTCTCTGGGAAGGCGCGCAGCCGATCTCGTTCCGCGAGACCTGAGCGGCGCGTGCGCTAGAGGCCGTGCCGAACGGCGAAGGCGGCGGCTTGCGTGCGGTTCTCGACGTCGAGCTTGCGGAGGAGCCTGGAAATGTGGTTCCTGACCGTGAACGGGCTGATCACGAGCTCGGCCGCGATCTCGTCGTTGTGCTTGCCGATCGCGAGCAGGCGGAGGATCTCCGTCTCGCGCGCGGAGAGAAACGAGATCGCCGGGTGCTCCGCGGACTGCCCCACGCGGACGTCGCGCAGTCGCGCGAACACGCGCGCCGCGACCTCCGCCGAGATCAGCGACTCACCACGGGCGGCCGCCCGGATCCCCGCCGCGACGGCCTCCGGTGAGGTGCCCTTGACCAGATAGCCCGAGGCGCCTCCCGCGAGGGCGTCGACGACGTCTCCCTCGTCGGCCGAGACGGTGAGCATCAGGACCGCCGTGCCGGGGAAGGAGGCTGCGATCGCGCGCGTCGCTTCGGCGCCCGACATCCGCGGCAGCTGCAGGTCCATCAGCACGACGTCCGGCGCCAGCGACTCGACGAGCTCGAGAGCGCGCTCGCCGTCCGCCGCCGTTCCGACCACGTTCAGGCCGAAGTCGGCGAGCAGGTTCTCGAGGCCGACGCGAAAGCGGTCGTCGTCCTCGACGATCAGGACGCTGGGCACGGGATCGGTGTTCGACGGCCCGCCGGTCCGTCCTGTGGAATCGCCCTCAGGGACGGAGCTCGAGCTACCCACTGCCGCTTGTGAGTCGCCGCATCATCCGAATCAACACAGCTTTCCTCCCCGAAACGAAGAAATCAATAACCAAAAGGGGTAAACAGGGTCATCTGACCTATAGGCGAGCGTGCCCCCCTGTGGAACGCTTCTGTTTACCGGTGCCGGGGAGGGCACCAACATCTTGAAGGGAGCATTTGCGGCGATGCGTCCATTGAAGGTACTTGTGGCTGACGACCATCGGCTGATCCTGGAAGCGGTCCAACTCGCCCTGGGGGACGACGAGGGCATCGAGCTGGTCGGTGAGGCGACGGACGGCAGCCAGGTGCTGCCTCTCGTCGGACGGACGAGCCCCGACGTCGTCCTGCTCGACCTGAGCATGCCGAAGATGGACGGGCTCACCTGCATCGACCAGCTACGGAAACGCTACCCCGACGTGACGGTGGTCGTGCTCTCCGGGCAGGACGATCCCGAGACGATCCGCTCGGCCCTCGCCCGCGGCGCGAAGTCCTTCATCGCGAAGCTGGTCGACCCGCACGACCTCCCCGCTGCGCTGCGGCTGGCCGCGCAGGGAGCGATGTACCGCGCGGTCGAGGACCAGGAGAGCGTTTCCGAAGGCGAGGCAGAGAAGGCGGGCCTGACGCCGAGCGAGCAGCGCGTGCTCGAGGCGCTCGCGCGCGGCCTGTCGAACCGGGAGATCGCGCAGGAGCTGTGGCTGACGCAGCAGACGGTGAAGTTCCACCTCACGAACATCTACCGTCGGCTCGGCGTCGCGAACCGGACCGAAGCCGTACGGCACGCCTACCAGCACCGGCTGGTGAAGCACCCGTTCTTCGAGCCGGCGTAGGCCCTACGCGAACGTGACTTCGACCTCCGGGTGCCTGAACTGCCAGGCCCGGAGGAAGAACGTGAGCTCGAGCCGCGCCTCGCGGACATCGCGAGCGTCCGGCTGGACCACGTCGAGCGTCCCGTCCTCTGCCATCGAGGGGACGCACCCGCCGCGGCGGAGGTCCTCGGCCAGGCGGGCGAGCAGAGACGAGTCGCTGAGGTGCACTTTCATCACACGTCGAGTATCGGCAGCGGGGGCGCGCGACCACACCTACCGGAAGTAGGAAGTCGCTCGCCGGAAGTCTAGCTCCGGGCGGCGCGGACCTAGACCAGGATGCGGAGCGCCGTCTCGGGCGGGCAGCCGTCGTGGACGAGGCGCATGGCGAAGTGGAGGTCGACCTCCACCCGCTTGGCCAGGTACGAGGCCGCCGCCTCGTCGTACCCCGCGTCCAGCAGCTGCTCCCAGCGCCAGCTGAGGACCTCCGGCGCTTCCCGGTCGAGGTACGTCGAGAGTGTCTGCGCAACCATCATCTGTTCACTGGAGGAAGAGCGCGACGAGCGCGCCGAAGATCAGGAACGGGCCGAAGGCGAACGCGGTCTGCCTTGCCTCCGCCCCGCCGCGGACGAGCAGGACCGCAGCGTAGGCGCCAGCCGCCAGCGAGGCGACGAGGAAGCCGGTGACGACGGCGGCGCCGAGCGCCGCGCCGAGCAACAGCATCAGCTTCACGTCTCCCATCCCGACACCAGCACGCAGGACGATGAGCGGCAGCAGCAGCACGAGCGCGCCGCCGAGCGCCGCCAGCGTCCATTCGAGCGCCCGGTCGGGCGAGAGCGCGATCTGAGCGATCAGGACGACCGCCGTCGCGGGCAGCACGATCCGGTTCGGCAGCCGGCGCTCGGCCAGGTCGATCGCCGCCAGCACGCAGAGCACCGGAATCAGGAACGCCGCCACCGCGAAACGGCCGCTCGCACCGAACCGCAGATACGCGAGGGCGACGAGCGGGGCTGCGATGGCAGCCGCGCCGGCGAAACGATGTGTGGCGAGGCGGCGGATCGTGTCGCCGGCCTCGTAACGCCGCAGCGCAACCAGCACGCGCGACGGGGCCTCGGGTGGATAGTCGGTGAAGGAAGCCACGCCCGCTCCTAGCCCGAGACCTCGACGAGCTCGAGACGATCCCCGAGCTCGATCCTGCGGCGACGTCCCTCGCCCGCCGCCAGCTCGATCACGGCCTTGGCGCCCCGCCGACCGGCGAAGCGCCAAGGCCGCAGCTCGTCCGCGATCCCCACGACGCGCAGCTCACGATCGAGAAAGAGCGCGTCGATCGGGAAGCGCATGAAGCACGTGTGGATCGCGGACGTCGGCCGGATCAGCAGCCCTTCGGTGGGCTCGAGGCCGGCTCTCCCCATCAGGCCTTTGAGCCGCATCAGCGGGTTGTCGGCCACGACGACCCGCTCGCAGACGGCCTCGCCGTCTGCGCGTACAACCGCTGCCGCCCCCTTCCCCACAGCGCTCACTCTCGCGCGACCGGCCCCGGATCAACACCGTCGCAAGGTCTAGTCGGACCAGCCCTTTGGCCTATCTCGTTCCGCGCCGCTCCGTCCTACGGTCGTTGCAGGTGGCTTCGGCCGCCCGGAAGTGGGAGGCGCCCTCCGTGGGCGCGGGAACCTGAGAGGGGGTGAAGAGGGGAAATGCTGCAGATGTATGTAGGAATGCAGACGTGGGTCGCGTCGATGCGCGATCGCGAGGAGGGCCAGGCGCTCGTTGAGTACGCGCTGATTCTGGCACTGATCGCGGTCGTTTCGATCACTGCGCTCACGGCGCTCGGCACGAACGTTTCGGCCCGGCTCGACCAGATCGCCACGGCGATCGGCGCGGCCTAAGGGCCACGCTCAGCAACGCACCCGCGGCCCCCGCCTTGGACCCCCGAGGCGGGGGCGGCGGCACCAAATGGAAAGCAAGTGCGTCGGGGGACGCAGGGAGTGCAAAGGAGGAGGGGATGAACAGCAGGCTGTGGCGCTTCGGGTCTGAGGACAGCGGCCAGACGCTGGTCGAGTACGCCATGATCCTCATGCTCGTCGCGCTCCTTACGGTCACCGCGCTGACGTCGATCGGCGCGACCGTTTCGAACTTCTTCGCCGACGCCGCCACCGGCCTTGGCGGAGCGTGAGCGATGCGCTCGAGGGTCGTCGGCAAGTTGCGCGGGGACCGGGGAGTGGCGCTCGTGGAGTTCGCGCTGATCCTGCCCGTGCTCGCACTCATGCTCTTCGGAATGTTGGACTTCGGCAAAGCTTTCAACTACTGGATCGACGAGACGCACCTCGCCAACGAGGGCGCGCGCTTCGCTGTGGTGAACAAGAACCCGGCAAGCAGCGGCTCGCTCCAGCAGTACATCCGGGACCAGGTGACGTCGAACGAGCTGCGGAACGGCGGCACGTCCTCTGTCCCCGGCCCGGTTCAGGTCTGCATCGAGTTCCCGAACGGCACATCCAACGTCGGTGACCCGGTCCGCGTCACGCTGACCGCGACCTACCGCTGGCTCGGCGTGCTCGCGGCGCGCATGAGTGTGACGCAGACGACGATCAGCGGCGCCTCCACCATGCGGCTCGAGGCGCGACCGACCAACTACAGCGCCGGATGCGCTTGACGAGCCTGCATTCGGTCGGCCATTCGTTGGCCTCGGAGCGCGGAGCGGCGCTGCCGCTGTTCGTCCTCTGGCTGCCCGTGCTCATCCTCTTCGTGATCTTCGTCGCGGACGTCGGCAACTGGTTCGTGCACAAGCGGCATCTGCAGATGCAGGCCGACGCCGGCGCGCTGGCGGGAGCGCCGTTCCTGTCCAACTGCCCGAATAACGGCCCGGCCACCACGACCGCGCGCCGGTATGCGGGTGACACGGGCGTCGCGGGCGCCTACAACGGCCAGATCGGCGGCACCACGAAAGGCGTGCTGTCCGTCCTGATCAACAGCAAGACGTACGCCGTCGGGGGCCCGCCTCCGGACGACACCGGCGACATGTGCGGCTCGATGACGCTCGACCTCAAACTGACGGAGGCCAACGTCCCGCTCTTTTTCGGGGTCCCCGGCCTTTTCAAGAGGGTGGCCGCGATCAACGCCCACGCTCGTGTGCGCGCCTTCCAGATCGAATCGAGCAAGGGGGCGCTGCCGATCGCTGCGCCGGACGTCGACCCGTCGCAGGTGACGGTCGTCTTCATCAACGAGAACAACGGCACGGAGATCGGGCGGCGGGCTCTTTCCAACATCGGCACCGCGAACGGGCTCTCGATCTGGGACAACACGGCCTCGCCGCTCTCGGTCCCGATCTCGACGGACAAGATCGGCGTCCGGGTGATCATGAGCCAGGCCGGTGGGTCGACCGACTGCGCCAATCCGTTCGTCGCTTGTTACGACACGGGCTCCGCCAACGGCATCTTGATGATCCGCGGGTACTCGACGGGCGGCAGCGCAGTCCAGCCGAATCCGCCGATCGCGCGCGACGTGTCGCTCTTCAACGGGTCCTGTGCAGACCCGTACTTCACCTCGCAGATCACCACGTGCACCGTCGGTGTCAGCGCCGACGTGGACTTCGGCGTCAACAACCCGAACTCCGTCAAGGGAAAGGTCTTCGCGACGATCAACGGCGTTCAGCAGGAGCTGAACTTCGACAATCCCAGCAAGCGCTTCGTGACGACCGGGACCGGCCAGTTCGGCTACTTCTCGATCCCGGCCAACTCAGGCCCGTTGCCGGTCCAGCTCTCCTGGGCGGTGGAGGGCAACGGGTCGACCATCAACGGGCAGGCCTGCAGCAACAAGAACAACAACCCCTGCCAGGGCGCCTTCGGGAACGTCCAGCGCGTCTTCAGCGCGAACTCCATCCGGTCTGGCCCCATCAAGCTGGCGCAGGTCTGGGAAAACGGGAGCTTCTGGACGAACTCCTTCGCGCAGGGGACGACGCACAACCTCGTCGTCAAGATCGGACTGACGCCGGACCTCCAGAACGCGAAGACCGTCAACGACCCGATCGTCTCGCTTCGCGTCGTGGGCGGCAGCCAGAACCAGTCGCTCGACTGCGAGCCGCCGGGGTACCAGCCGAGCGACCCGCCGGGGATGAGCAAGACCAATCTGAAGGACGAGCTCGCCTTCGGCTGCGCGCCGCGGTACACCCAGAATCCCGGCTATCCGTGCCCGGCCACGCCGACCACGCTCTGGGCCTCACCCGAACCGTGGAACTGCGTCGCCATCCAGACCGGCGGGGCGACGAACCAGGTGCCCGCCGGGCTCAACCTGCGCGTCCTCGGCTCTGAGAAGCCAGCGACGTGCACGGCGCCGAACCGCTGGAGCCAGTTCCCGAACCTCGACCCAGGTGACCCACGACTCCTCAGGGTCTTCATCACGCCGTACGGCTCGTTCGACGACAGCGGCAGCGGGACCGTCCCGGTCCTCAAGTTCGCGACCTTCTACATCACCGGCTGGACCGCCTCGGGCGGCGGCTTCTCGAACCCCTGTCAGGGCAATGGCGATGACCCGGTCCCGAACAACGACGCCGGGAACATCGTCGGCCACTTCATCAAATACGTCTCGGCCCTCAATGACGGGGGCGCTGGCGGTCAACCCTGCGACCCGAATGCTTTCGAGCCCTGCGTCGCGGTGCTTACGGACTAGGAGGTCCTGAAGTGCAAGTCATGCAGAAAATGCTGTCGACCCGGGGCGGAACCGTCGCACTCGGGGGTGTTGCGGCGCTCATGGCGGCGTTCGTCCTGCTCCTGTACCTGAACCAGTACCGGAGCAGCGTCAGCGCCGACACGGAGCCGGTTCCGGTGCTCGTCGCGAAGACGCTGATCGAGAAGGGCATGCCGGGGGACGTCGTCGGCGTGAAGCGGCTCTTCGAGAGCGACGCGACGCCGAAGGAGCAGGTGCGCGACGGCGCGATCACCGACCCGTCGACCCTGCGCGGCCGGGTCGCGGTCGAGGACATCTACCCCGGCCAGCAGCTCACGGTCACCGACTTCGCGGGCACCACCGACGCGATCGGCGCCAAGCTCGTCGGCAAGAGCCGGGCGATTTCGGTCCCGCTCGACTCCGCTCGCGGAATGATCGGGCAGGTCGAGCCGGGTGACCGGGTCGACGTCCTCGCCGGCTTTAACGTCGTCGGCGGCGGCGTCAGCCAGGGCCGGCCGGTGACGAAGGTGATCATGCAGAACGCGCTCGTCCTGGACGCCCCGTCCGATACCGGCGCCGGCGTGGGAGCCACCAACCAGACCGCGAACGTCGTGCTCCGCGTCAACCGCAACCAGGCAACCGAGCTCGCCTGGGCTGTCGACAACGGCAAGGTCTGGCTCGTCCTGCGGCCGCGCGCGGGGGCTCCCGTGACGAGGCCGGGCATCACGACGGCGGAGAGCCTGCTCGTCGGCATCCCGCCGGTGGCCGTCTACGGACAGGCTCGCCGGCTCCTCGGAGGCCGATGATGACGAGTCGGGTCAAGACACTCGTCGCGCTCGACGCAGGCGTCGACCCCCAGCTGATCGAGTCCGCCCTGCCGGAGGGCTCGGACATCCAGATCGTCGCGGTCGTCGACGGCCTGGAGGAGAGCTGGACGGCCCTGCAGGAGACCGCGACCGATCTCGTCGTCGTCGCCTGCGCCGGCCACTCCGAGCGCGCGCTCGTCTTCATCGACGGCGCCGTGAAGCAGCGCCGCGAGCGGCCGGTCGTCGTGCTCTGCGAGAGCTCGCCGAACGGTTTCGTCCGCCGCGTCTTCGAGGCCGGAGCCGACGACATCGTGACGCTGCCGGAAACGCCCGGGAACGTCCTCTTCACGCTTGAGAAGGCCGTTGCGCGCAGACAGGGCAGCGCCACGGCCACCGGCGTCGCACTCGCGCCGATGATCTGCGTGCTCGGCCCGAAGGGTGGGACGGGCAAGACCCTGACCTCCTGCAACCTGGCGGTCGCGCTGGCGGAGACCGGGCACAAGGTGACGCTCGTCGACCTCGACCTCCAGTTCGGCGATATCGGGCTTGCCCTCGGCCTCGCGCCGCACCGGACGATCTACGACCTCGCCAAGGCCGGCAGCTCGGTCGACGCGGAGAAGATCGAGGACTTCCTCGTCGAGCACACTTCGGGTGCGCGGGTGCTGATGGCCCCGACCCGGCCCGACCAGGCCGGGACGATCACGGTCGAGTTCCTCCGCGAGGTCTACGCCGTGCTTCGAGCCTCGAACGACTTCGTGATCGTGGACACCCCACCCGGGTTCGTGCCGGAGGTGATCGCCTCGATCGACAGCTCCTCGCACGTGTGCATGGTCGGCATGCTCGACTCGCTCTCGCTGAAGAACACCAAGCTCGGGCTGGAGACGCTGGAGCTGATGGGGTACGACCAGGAGCGGATCCGCGTCCTGCTCAACCGAGCGGACAGCCGCGTCGGGATCGCGAAGGAAGAGGTCGATTCGATCATCGGCCGGTCGCCGGACGTCTTCGTTCCGAGCGACCGAGAGATCCCCGTCTCGGTCAACGAAGGCAGGCCCGTCGTGCTCGCGAACGGCCGTTCAGAGGCGGCCCGGGCGTTCCATTCGCTCGCGGCGCTCTACGTCAACGGCGATTCGCCGGCGTCGAGCAACGGCAAGCGCAACGGGCTCCTGAGGAGGAAGCGCTGATGGACCTGCACGAACGACTCTCAGCCGCACGTCCGGCCGCCGCGACGTCACGCGGTCCCGATCCGTTCGCCGAGCTGAAGAACCGGATCCACCTGACGGTGATCGGCGAGCTCGGCCCGCAGCTCTTCAACGCAACGATGGACCCGAACGCGCTTCGCGACCGGGTCACGAACGACATCAAGGCGCACCTGTCCACGGAGGCGGGGCTTTCCCGTGACGACCGCGAGGGGCTGGCGGCGGAGATCGCCGACGACATCCTCGGCCACGGGCCGCTCGAGCGGCTGCTCGCCGACGACTCGATCACGGAGATCATGGTCAACGGCCCGTTCGAGGTCTGGGTCGAGCGCCAGGGCCGGCTGTACGAGACCACGGTCCGGTTCACGGACGAGTCTCACCTGCGGCGGATTATCAACAAGATCGTCGCCCAGGTCGGCCGCCGCATCGACGAGGCCTCGCCGCTCGTGGACGCGCGTCTCCCTGACGGCAGCCGCGTCAACGCGGTGATCCCGCCCCTCTCGCTGAGCGGCCCGATCGTGACGATCCGGAAGTTCAGCAAGAAGCGGCTCGACATGGCCGACATGATCAAGCTCGGCACGCTGAGCAGCGAGACCGTCGAGTTCCTGCAGCGGTGCATCCTCGCGGAGCTCAACGTCCTCATCTGCGGCGGAACGGGCTCGGGGAAGACGACGCTCCTGAACGCGCTTTCCACCGCGATCCCGGAGACCGAGCGGATCGTGACGATCGAGGACGCGGCCGAGCTCCGGCTCAACCAGCGCCACGTGCTCCGGCTCGAGGCACGCCCGAAGAACATCGAGGGGCAGGGGGAGATCCCGATTCGCCACCTGGTCCGGAACTCACTGCGCATGCGCCCGGACCGGATCATCGTCGGCGAGGTCCGCGGCGCCGAGGCGCTCGACATGTTGCAGGCGATGAACACGGGCCACGACGGCTCGCTGAGCACGATCCACGCCAACTCGCCCCGGGACGCACTCGCTCGAATCGAGACGATGGTGCTGATGACCGGCTACGACCTGCCGGTCCGCGCCATCCGCGGCCAGGTCGCGTCGGCCCTCGACATGATCGTCCACCTCGAGCGCCTCGAGGACGGCTCTCGGCGTGTGACCGCGATCACCGAGGTCCAGCGGATGGAGTCGGACGTGATCACGCTGCAGGATCTCTTCGAGTTCAAGGTCGAGCGGGTCACACCCGACCGGATCGTCGTCGGCTCCCTCAAGGGAACCGGTCTGCGGCCGACGTTCCTCCACAAGTTCGAGAAGCGCGGGATCACGCTCCCGGTCACCATCTTCTCGAACGGCCATGCCGGGCAGGCTGATCTCTCGCGGGCGGCCGCGAGATGAGGGAGAGGCTCGCCTTCCTGGCAATCGCCGTCGTCGTCGCCGCGTCGATCGCGGCGACGGCGGCGGCGGCACGGCCACTCCGCCTCGTCGAGGCAGGAGGCGCCGAGTTCCCGGAGCGCGCCTTCGTGATCAGCCTGCCGCAGAAGGCGCGGCTGGCAAAGGAGCGGGTGACGCTCCGCGAAAACGGCGTGCTCGTCCCGGGCTTCAGCCTCACACCGGTAGGCGAGGCTACGGGGCCCGCGTCCGGCGTCGTCCTGGTGATCGATGCGAGCGAGAGCATGGCCGGCGCGCCGATTCGCAACGCGATGGCCGCGGCGCGGGCCTTCGCGGCCAAGCGCCGACCGTCTCAGCAGCTCGCCGTCCTCGCCTACAACGCCACCACCGAGACCGTTCTGCCCTTCACGACCGACGAGGGACAGATCGAGGGTGCGCTCGAAGGCACGCCGCGGATCGCGTACTTCACTCGGATGTACGAGGCGATCGACCGCGCGATCTCGATGATCCAGGAGGAGCACCTCTCCCCCGGCTCGATCGTCCTGCTCTCCGATGGGCAGGAGGTCGGCAGCCTCGCCTCGCCGGCCGCCGCGATCGCGAAGGCGCGCGCGGCACACATCAGGGTGTTCTCGGTCGGCCTCAGGTCCCGCTACTACGACGCGAAGACCCTCGGGAAGCTCGCGGCGCAGACCGGCGGGCGCTATCGGGAGGCCAGCTCCCCCAAGGCGCTCGAGCCGATCTTCTCGGAGCTTGGCTCGGAGCTCTCCAGCGAGTACATGCTCCGGTACGAGTCGACCGCGGACGTCGGCCAGAGGGTGCGGATCGCGATCCGGATCAAGGGCGTTCCCGGCCTGCTCGTGAGCGGGTACAACTCGCCCGAGGAGGCGGCTGCCGCCGCCGAGCCCTATCGGCCCTCCGTCGGGGCGAGGATCCTGCAGTCGCCGCTGACGATGCTCATCGTCGCCCTCGGCACGACCCTGCTCCTCGGCTTCGCCGTGCTGACCTTGCTCCGGCCACGGCGGCGGACACTGCGTTCGCGGATGGCCGAGTTCGTCTCCGTCCGGCCGACGCCGCCGGAGGAACAGGCGTCGGGCGGAGGCATCACGAGCCGCGTGCTCGTGGGCGCCGAGCGCTCGCTCGAGACGACGAAGTGGTGGGCCCGGTTCAAGGAGACGTGCGAGCTCGCGGAGATCAGCACGCCACCGTTCCGCATCGCGATGTTCACGCTCGCCGGGACGATCTTCGTGAGCTGGCTCCTGGTCGTCATCACCGGATCGCTCCTGTTTGCGCTCGTCGGCCTCGCCGTTCCCTGGACGGTGCGGTCGCTGATCAACCGGAAGCTGGAGCGCAAGCGGAAGCAGTTCGGCGAACAGCTTCCGGACAACCTGCAGGTGCTCGCCTCCGCGCTCCGCGCCGGTCACAGCTTCGTCGGCGCGCTCTCGGTCGTGGTCGACGACGCCGACGAGCCGTCCAAGAGCGAGTTCCGCCGGGTGGTCGCGGACGAGCAGCTCGGTGTCCAGCTGGAGGATGCGATCCGCTCGATCGTCCGGCGGATGGACAACGAGGACCTGGAGCAGGTCGCGCTCGTCGCGGCGCTCCAGCGGCGAACCGGCGGCAACATGGCCGAGGTCCTCGAGCGCGTCACGGAGACGATCCGTGAGCGCTTCGAGCTGCGGCGACTGGTTCAGACGCTGACCGCGCAGGGCCGGATGTCGCGCTGGATCGTCTCGGCGCTGCCGGTCGGCCTGCTGCTCGCCCTCTGGGCCATCAACCCCGACTACATCCAGCCGCTGTTCACGACCAGCGTGGGCCGGATCGCCCTGACGGTGGCGACCGCGATGCTCATCGCCGGGTCGCTCGTGATCAAGCGGATCGTCGACATCAAGGTCTAGGGAGGACGCGATGGTGCTGCTCTTGTTGATGGGATTGACACTGGCCGGCGCCTCCGCGGTCCTCGTGGCGCGCGCAGCGCTGTTTCCGAGGCTGCGGGGGTCGCAGACGCTGAGCCGGATCGGCTCGTACGGCTTCGCCGCCCGGCAGCGGAACGACGACTCGCGCTCGAGCGCGACGAGAAGCGCCCTCGACAGCCTCGCTTCCACCGTCGGCACGGTGGCCGGTCGCTTCGGCGGCCTCCGCGAGGCCTCGATCCGGCGCGAACTCGTCGCGGCGGGGATCTACGGGCTCGCGCCGCGCAAGTTCGCGGGCTACCGGGTCCTCTCCGCGATCGTCGCCCCCGCCTGCTGGCTATGGCTGTCGTCGATCGGCGGCTACAGCCCGTTGCTCACATTCAGCGGAACTCTGATGGCAGCGCTAGTCGGTTGGACGGCGCCGATGACGCTCGTCCGCAGGCGCGCGCGCGCGCGGGCACAGAAGATCGACTACGAGCTGCCGAACCTGATCGACCTGCTGGTCGTCACGGTCGAGGCCGGTCTCGGTTTCACGGGATCGCTCCAGCTCGCGGCCGAGCGATTCAGCGGGCCGCTCGGTGACGAGCTGCGGCTGACGCTGCAGGAGCAGAGCATGGGCCTCTCGACCAACGAGGCGCTGCGCAACCTGCTCGAGCGCTGCGACACGCCGCTCATGCGCTCGTTCGTCCGGTCGGTCCTCCAGGGCGAGACGCTCGGCGTCTCGATCGGCCAGATCATGCGCGACCTCGCGGTCGACATGCGCAAGCGCCGCCGCTCGGCGGCCGAGGAGCGGGCCCAGAAGGCGCCCATCAAGCTCCTGTTCCCGCTGGTGTTCCTGATCTTCCCCGCGATGTTCGTGGTGATCCTGGGCCCGGCGGTGTTCTCGTTCCTCGACACCTTCGGAGGTTGAACCTGATGAGCCGCTTCATCGTCGCAGGGGTCTTCGCAGCTCTCGCTGCCGCGAGCACCGTCGCAGCAGCGCACGCCGCGGGCGACGTGCTCGCCAATTCGTCTGCTCACACCTGGAGCGTCGCGGGCTTCGTCCTGCTGCGCACCGCGGTGCTCTTCGCCGTCAGCGTGTGCGTCGTCATCCGGAAGGCGCCGGAGCACCATGCGCGGGCCCCGATCGCGTTCGTCGCGTGCGCCGCAGCGCTAGTCTCGGTGCCGCTGCTGGAGCAGCCGGCCGAGTCGGCGCCGACCTGGCTCCTCGCCTCGGGCGAGACGATTGCGCTCGTCGCCTGGGCCTGGCTGCTGGTCTCGTTCGTCGCCCTCGGGCGCTGTTTCGGGATCCTCCCGGAAGCTCGTGGCCTCGTCACGAGCGGCCCGTACGGACTCGTCCGGCACCCCGTCTACCTCGGGGAGCTCGTGGCGTTCGCGGGGCTCGTGATCGCGTCCCCCACCCTTCGCAACATCATTCTTGCCGTCGTGTTCGCGGCCGCCCAGACGGTCCGGATGCGCCTCGAGGAGCAGGCGCTCGCGGATCGCTTCCCGGAGTACGACCACTACGCGGCGACGACGCCGCGGCTCGTGCCGCTCCCTCGCCTCGCCTCCGTCGGGCGCCGCGGAGCGACCGTCGCCGGCGCCGTCGTCGTCGGTGCGCTGCTCCTGGCGCCGATCGGCGCGACGGCTCCGAAGGCATCACTGTCCGCGCCGGCGCTCACGGCCCCCGCAGCGGGCGTCCGCAGCGACGGCGTGCCCTGGTTCGGCTGGGCTCCGGTCGCCCGTGCCGCGCAGTACGAGTTCCAGATCGCGGCGGACCCCGGAATGAACGCTCCGGTGCTCGGCTCGGGTCAGGACCGCTTCTTCACCAAAAACACGCGCGCGACGTTGAAGAGGTCGCTGCCGGATCGGACGTACTGGTGGCGCGTCCGCGCCAGCACGGCGAACGGTGACGTCTCGCCGTGGACGAGCCCCCGCGCCTTCTCGAAGGTCCTGCGGGCGCCACAGCCCCAGTCGCCGGTGGGCGGGGCGGTCGTGTCCTATCCGTCGACGCCGCTGAAGCTGGTGTGGAACCCGGTCGACCGCGCGGTGAAGTATCTCGTCACGATCGCGAACGATCCTTCGCTCGGCTCCGTCATCGGCGGAAAGCCAGTGGAGACCTTCGCGAACGCATTCACTCGGGCGGGGGCGCTCGCTCCGGGGACGTACTACTGGGGCGTGACGCCGGTCGACGCCCAGGGGAACCCTGGAACGCCGTCGCCCGTCGCCTCGTTCGTCTGGTTCTGGCCGTCGCGGACCGGGGTCCGCGTCAACGACCTGTCGCCGGACGCCGAGGTCTTCGACGCGCAGTTCGCGTGGGATCCCATTCCAGGGGCCGCCCGCTACGAGCTCGAGGTCAGCACGTCCCAGGACTACGCGCCCGGCTCGAAGGTCTGTTGCGTCGGCTCGACGATCGGCAGCGTCTATGCGCCGACGGCAGTCCTGAAGGACAACCGGTACTACTGGCGTATCCGCGGCATCGACGTCGACGGAAACCCCGGCGACTGGAACGAGGGGCCGGTGTTCGACAAGCGCTTCGACAAGGTCCCGCCGGTCGCCGGCACCAGCATCAAGAACGTTCGCCTCCGCGACAACGTCAGCGACCCTGGAACCGACGCCGAACCCGGAACCGCGGGGTACCAGACGCGGGTCCCGATGCTCACCTGGGACCCCGTCCCGGGCGCGTCGAGCTATCAGGTCGAGATCACGCCGATGGGCCCGAGCGACTGCAACTGGACGGCGACCGGCAGCCACTGGGTGGTCAACACCTCGGTCAACGCGTGGTCGCCGCTCGGCTCCGGCTGGAACCTGCAGAAGCCGTACCAGGATTCGATGTCGGTCGCGACCGATCTCCCGGCCCTCGCTGCGGGCACGACGTACTGCGCGCGCGTTCGCGCCCGGAGCAACCGTGACACCGCCGCCACCGACGTCTACGGCGACTACACCTACGTCGTCAACGGCGGCACCTCGACGGTTCCGGGCCCTGCGTTCAAGTGGATCGGCTACCCGACGGGCGGCGCCTGTTCCCCGTCGTGCAACTCCGGGTACCTCGGCGCGGGCGACTACGTCACGCCGGCCGCCGGAACGCTCTCACCGCGCACGCCGTACTTCACGTGGCGGCCGATCGCGGGGAAGCAGAGCTACTTCGTGCTCGTCGCGAAGGACTCCCAGTTCAGCAACATCGTCGACTACGCGTTCACCCAGCTGCCCGTCTATGCGCCGCGCAGCTTCTTCAAGCCGACGACCTACCCGGACGAGACGACGTCCTACTACTGGGCAGTCCTCCCGGCCGACCAGGTGAACGGCGGGCAGGCGGCGGGCGTGCCGCTGCTCGCGGCTTCCCAGGCGTTCGAGAAGCGTTCGACCCCGCCGGCGGCACTCGAGCCGGCGCCGGGCGCCGACCTCGCGGGGCATCCGACCTTCCGCTGGAGCGGCGTCGAGGGCGCACGGCGCTACCGGGTCCAGGTCTCGCAGGACGACCGCTTCGGCACGCTGCTCGAGGACGTGCTCACCGATTCGACCGCCTACACGAGCAACACGACGTACCCCGCCGACACGGTGCTCTACTGGCGGGTGCGAGCCGACGACGAGAACCTGATCGGGCTCACCTGGTCGGCTCCACGGACGTTCCAGAAGCGGCTCGAGGCGCCGGTCCCGAGCGCGGGCAACCCAACCCGAGGCGACTACATCCCGACCTGGACGTGGAACGACGTCCGGGGCGCCGTGTCGTACGACGTGCACGTCGACCTCCCGGACGGGAGGCAAACCGACCTGGCCGGCCTGCGGACGCCCGCGCTGACGCCCGTGCTGATGTACGGCACCGGTGTCTTCCGCTGGAAGGTGCGGGCGAACTTCCCGCGCCAGCCGTTCGGGACGGTCGCAGGCCCGTATTCGGGCACGCACGTGTTCACACGGACGATCGCAGAGCCGACCGGCGTCCGCTCGGACGACTCCAAGCGCTACCCACTTCTGCTCTGGGATCCGAAGCCCGGGCCGAAGCAGTACCGCGTCCAGATCTCCACCCGCGCCGACTTCGCGACCGCGGTCGAGGACGTGATCACGGACAACACGAGCTACGCGCCGCTGCTGACGCATCCGGCGTACGCGATGGGCCTGCCGCTCTACTGGCACGTCGCGGCCGTGGACGAGGGGCGGAACACGGGCGACTGGAGCCCGATCCAACGGATCGGCAACGTCAGGCAGCTGCGCCTACGCGCCCGGGGCGCACCGCAGAGGAAGCGGATGCGGAAGATCGTGGTCACGGTCAGCGGCGCTGACAACAAGCCGGTTGCGGGAGCAACCGTGCGGCTGTCCGGCGCGGGCGCGCGGCTGGCCCGCGTTCGCACCAGCCGCAAGGGCTCGGCGACCTTCCGGGTCCGGCCCACGAAGCGCGGGATGATCGTCTTCCAGGCAACGAAGAGCGGCTACGCGTCGGCGCAGCTCCGGCTGCGCGTCCGGTAGCCCACAACCCGGGGGGCCCGCTGCGGCGGCGGGCCCCCGGGGTTTAGAAACAGCGGCGCAAGCCGATGAGAAGGGTATGCTCGTCGGTGCGTTGCTGTGAACCCTGGGCTGCTCACGGGTCTGATCGGCGTTGGTGCGGGCGCGATCGCGCTCTGGATTGACGTCCGGTTTCCGCGCCTTGCGCCGGACGACATGGGCAAGGTCCTCCTTCACGTGGCCGCGTCGATCGCCCTCGGGTATGCGACCTCACCGGCGTTGCAAGCCCTGCTCGCCTACGAGGATCCGCGCTTGACGCTGCTGGCGATCTTCGGCCTCGGGTTCCCCTCGATCGTCTACTGCCTGCTGGCCGGCCTCTGGATGATCAAGCTCGCGCAGCGCACGCTGAGCGGCTACCTCCGCTGAGCTAGCCCCGTGCCAGCCGCCGCAGGGCGGCCGTGAGCACGTCGAGCGCCAGCGCCACGTCCTCGTCGGAGGAAAGCTCGTCGGGCGAATGGCTCGCGCCGCCGTTCAGGCTCCGGACGAAGAGCATCGCCGACTCGACGCCGGCGGCCGCCAGGATGCCTGCGTCGTGGCCGGCGCCCGACGGCAGCTCCAGGACCGGGAGCCCCCGTTCCTCGAGCTCGGCGCGCAGGGCGTCGGTTGCAAGCCGAACCGGCGCGTTCGCGTAGTGCGGGTCCTCCAGCCCGAGCTCGGAGACCAGCTGGTCGAGCCGTTCCCGGTCCGGCGCCCGCGCGTCGACCGTCAGCTGCACCCGTGAGGGCACGACGTTCGCTGCGCCGGGCTCCACCTCCAGCTGCCCCACCGTCGCAACGGCGTCCTCGATCCCGGCTGCGACGTCACGGACGCGGAGCACGTACTCCGCCGCAGCGGCGAGCGCATCCAGGCGCCCGTCCATCGGCGTCGTCCCCGCATGATCGGCGTGCCCCTCGAAGACGCGGTGGCGCCGGACCATGCCGGCGATGCGCGTCACGACGCCGAGCGGCGCGCCCGCCGCGGCCAGCCGCGGCCCCTGCTCGACATGCAGCTCGACGTAACGACCCGGAAGCGGCGCATTCACAACCCGCCAGCGGCTGCCGTGGCACCCGGTCTCCTCGTCCCGGAAGACGACGACGCCGAGCGTCCGCACGGCCGGCCCCGCCGCCATGACCGCCTCGAGGCCAGCGACGACCCCGAGCGCCCCGTCGAACCGGCCGCCAACGGGCACCGAGTCGAGGTGCGACCCAGTCCACACCTCCGGCAGCTCCGGCCGCGAGCCGACGAGCCGCCCGATCACGTTGCCGCGGCTGTCCACCTCGACCTCGAGCCCCGCCTCCTCCATCCACGACGCGGCCAGCGCGCACGCCTCGTCCTCCTCGGGCGTCCCGCCGACGCGGTTCGCGCCGACGCCGACGCCGATGTGGAAAACGTCGTCCAGCCGTCGGTTTAGAGTCGCCAGCGTCGTCACGGATCTGCGGAAAGGAGGATCTGCATGAGCGACACCGCGGCGCCTACCCAGGGCTCCGCGCTCCACCGGTGGTTCCGGTTCGAGGAGCGGCGCACCACCCTGGCGCGCGACACAGTCGCCGGCATGACGACCTTCATCGTCATGTCCTACATCATCTTCGTAAACCCGGCGATCCTCGGCTTCGCCGGGGTCCCAGGCCTCCAGGGACAGGGCCTCCCGTTCGAGGCCGTCCTCACCTCGACGTGCCTCGTCGCCGGAGTCATGACGATCATCATGGGCCTCTACACGAACATGGCCTATGCGATCGCGCCCGGACTGGGTTTGAACGCGGTCGTCGCCTTCACGCTCGTCGCACAGAACGGCCTCAGCTTCCCGGAGGCGATGGGCCTGATCGTCGTGGAGGGCCTCGTCGCCGTCGTCGCGGTGCTGGTCGGCCTCCGCGAGGCGATCATGCGTGCGATCCCGCTCGAGCTGAAGAAGGCGATCGCGATCGGCATCGGCCTCTTCATCGCCTTCATCGGGCTCTACGACTCCGGCCTCGTGATCGGGCGGGCCGCACCCACGCCCGTCGACCTCGCCACCTTCACGACCTGGCCGGTGATCATCACGCTCGTCGGGCTCGTGATCACGATCGCGTTGCGCGCGCTCGGCTTTCCGGGCGACCTCCTCGTCGGGATCATCGCCACGACCGTGTTCGCGACGATCGTGAACTGGGCGAACGACTACACCGTGTTCGACACACCCGCGACGGAGCGCTACGCGCGCTGGCCGGAGAAGCTCGTCGACACCCCGGACTTCAGCCTGATCGGCGACGTCAGCTTCTCCGCCTTCACCACGCTGCCATTCCTCGCCGCCGTCGCGCTCGCGTTCTCGCTCTTCCTGGCGGACTTCTTCGACACGATGGGCACGCTCGTCGGCGTCGGCCGGCAGGCGGGGTACGTGGACGCGCAGGGCCGGATGCCGGACATCCGCAAGCCGCTGCTCGTCGACTCGGCGGCCGCCGCGGCGGGCGGTTTCGCGTCGGCGTCGTCGGCGACGACCTACATCGAGTCGGCCTCGGGCGTGGGCGTCGGCGGACGCACGGGCTGGGTCAGCGTCGTCACGGGCGTCCTGTTCTTCCCCTTCATGTTCTTCGCGCCGCTGATCGGGATGGTCCCGCCGCAGGCGACGGCGCCCGCCCTGATCATCGTCGGCTGGCTGATGATCAGCGTCCTCACCGAGGCCGAGGAGGAAGCCGAGTTGGAGGAGCTCGGCCCGCCTGCCACGACCCCGACCGGCGGTCGTCGCCTCGCCGGCATCGACTTCCACGACGTCGCCGTGGGCCTCTCGTCGGCGATCGTGATCATGTTCATGCCGTTCACGTTCTCGATCACGGACGGCATCGCCGCCGGCTTCATCGTCTATGTCCTGGTGCGCAGCTTCCAGGGCCTCTGGCGCGAGGTGCATCCGCTGATGTGGGGCGCCGCGATCGCCTTCGCGATCTACTTCGCGCTCCCGATCCTTCAACAGGAGTTCAGCTGGATCTAGCCCGCCTCCCTGGATGGCGGAGTCGGAGACCGGCCGAGCCGGCCCCCGGCTCCGCCTGACGCCGCTGAGCGGCAGGATGCGGCGGCCGAGGTCGCCAGGCCGTGCCTCAAAGCACTGTCCTAAACGACCTCGGCCGGGCCTCCTTTGTCGGCGCCGCCCCAGGAAACCGGGCTAGTTGGCGTGTCGCAGACCCGCGTCCTCGAGGGCGGCGGCTACGAGCGCGTCGTAGCGGCCGTCCTCGAGATCTCCCAGCGGATCGGGTGTGTATGTGAGCAGCTGGCCGTAGGGCAGTGAGAAGACAGCGCGCATCGCGAGCAGGCGCCGGCGCTCCGGCGTGTCGGTGTTCCGGAGGACGAGCTCGGCGTCGCGGAGCTTCCGAACCTGCGCCGTGCGGCCGGGTAACCACGTCGCGAGGAGCAGGGCGGCGGGAAGGCCGAACGTGACGAGGCCGAGGATGTTCGCCAGCCGGTGCACGTTGTCCTTGCCCTGCTGTCCCAGGTCGGACACTTCGCCGCCGGAGTTCTCGCCCGCCGACCGCAGCCCGTCGGCGATCTCACCGCCGACGACCGGGGTTCCGTCGACTGCGTCCGCGGCGGACTCGAACCCGCCCTGGACGGCGCCGCCCGTCGCCTGCACCCCTTCGCCGAGTACGGCCAGCCGGTCGACGGCGTCGTGGACCTTCAGGCCGGCCCAGGCGAAGAGGACGAGCAGCGCGATCGAGGCGATGTCGGCGACGAGTGCGCGCGTTCTCGGCCCGTGGAGCTCGGGATAGAGACGCATGTTCCGCTCATACCCGCTCCGGCAGCTTCCCGAGCAACCACCAGCCGGCGAGGGGTCCCAGCGCGGCTGCGGCGAAGCCGGCCCGCCACGAGGTCGCTTCCACGAGGTTCGCGAACAGAATCGGAACAAGGACGCCGATCACCCCGAGTGTCGTCTGCTGGAAGCCGATCGCCGCGCCGCTCTTGGCGCGGCCGGCGAGCTCCGCCGCCGCGGTCAGCGAGAGGCCGTTCCACGACATCGAGACCGCGCCCGCAATCACGATCGCGGCGATCGCCGCCCAGAGCCCGTTCTCGGCGACGAGCGAGGTGACAGCGAGGCCCGCTGCGCTCGCGACGCCGATCCAGCGGAGCGGCCGGATCCGGCTGCCGATCCGGTCCGAGAGCCGGCCGGCGGCGATTCGCGAGACCACCGCCGCCGCCTGGAAGACGGCGAGCACGGCTCCGGCGCGCGTGGTCGAGACGCCGTGCGCGTCGTGGAGGAAGAGCACCGAGAAGGACATGAGCGGGATCTGCGCGCTGAGGTAGAGCCCGCTGCCGATCGAGAGCGTCCAGAGCCGCGAATCGCGGAGCGTCCACTCGATCGCATCGCCTTCCAGCTCGACGTCGCGAACGGGCGCCTCGCGCACCACGGCGACGGCGACCAATGCCGCCACAACCGCAAGGCTGCCGAGGAACGCGAAGGACCAACGGAGCCCGCCCGCCGCATCCACAGCGGGCAGCACGATCGCCGAGAGACCGATCCCGAGCGGAATCGCCGTCTGGCGGATCCCGAGCGCAAGGCCGCGCTCGTCAGGGCCGAACCACTGCATCACGGCCCGGCCACTCGCGGCGTTGACGCTGGCGCCGGCCGCCGCGGCGAGAAAGAGCAGGACGAGAAAGGCCCAGAAGCCGCCGACGGTGCCGGCGACGACCGCCAGGAGGCCGGCGGCGCCGAGGCCCGTGCCGAGCACTGCCCGCTCGCCGAGCCGATCGGCGAGCAGGCCCCAGGCGAGCAGCGTCGTCGTGGTGCCGACCCACAGGCTTCCGAGCAGCACCCCGACCTGCGAGACGCTGACGTCGAACTCCGACCGGATCTCCGGCGCGAGCACCGCCGGGCCGATGAAGAGCGCCGAGCCGGCGCCGGCTGCAGCCGTGCCCGCCGCGAGCACGGCCCACCGGTAGCCGCGTTTCAGGTCAGAATCGGAAGTCATGGAGCCAGGCGCCGCAACCTATCCGGCGCTCGTGGTCGAGGAGGAGCGGTCGTTCCTCGTCCGCGTGATGGGCTGGATGTTCACCGGCCTGGCGTTCACGGGCGTGGTTGCCTGGGCGATCGGCACCAGCGAGGACGCGGTCGCCTGGTTCGACGACCACCCGTGGGTCTTCATCGCCCTGATCGTGGCGCAGCTCGTCCTGGTCGCCGGCCTCGCGTTCCGGATCCAGAACTTGTCGCCCCAGGTCGCCGCCGCGGTCTTCCTCGGCTACGCGGCGCTGAACGGCGTGACGTTCTCGATGATCTTCGCCGTCTACACGACGGCGTCGATCGCGGGCGCGTTCTTCGTGACGAGCGCGATGTTCGGCGCCCTCGCGCTGTTCGGCTGGACGACCAAGCGAGACCTGTCTTCGGTCGGGTCGATCGCGTTCATGGCGCTGATCGGCCTGATCCTCGCGAGCGTCGTCAACCTGTTCTGGGCGAACGGCACGCTCTACTGGATCACCACGTACGCGGGCGTCGCGATCTTCTCGGCGCTGACCGCGTACGACATGCAGAAGATCAAGGAGCTGAACGTCCGCGGCAACACCGGCACGGACGCGGACAAGCGCGAGGCGATCCTCGGCGCGCTCGCGCTCTACCTCGACTTCATCAACCTGTTCCTGTTCATCCTCCGGATCTTCGGGCGCTCGAAGTAGCGCCTACCCGAGGCCGAACGGGTTGAACGGCTTCGGCGAGGTCGAGGTGATCACGCTCTTCGTCTCGAGGTAGTCGTCGAGCGTGTCGATTCCGAGCTCGCGGCCGAAGCCCGACTGCTTGTAGCCGCCGAACGGGATCCCCGGAAAGGCCGTGTACGGCATGTTGATCCCGATCAGGCCCGACTTGATCCGTCGCGCGACCCGGTGCCCGCGGGCGGGATCGCCCGTCCAGATCGTCGCCATCAGGCCGTAGCGCACGTCGTTGGCGATCCGCACGGCGTCCTTCTCGTCCTCGAAGGGGATCGCCGTCACGACCGGGCCGAAGATCTCCTCCTGGGCTACGGTCATCGAGTTGTCGACCTTCGCGATCACCGTCGGCGGGTAGAACGCACCGTTGCCGTTCCCCGGCTCACCGCCAGTCACGATCTCGGCGCCTTCCTCGCGGCCCTGCTCGACGAATCCGTGGACGCGCGTCCGGTGTTTCTCCGAGATCAGTGACCCCATCTGGGTCTCGGGGTCAAGCGGGTCGCCGACCTTGATCTGGCCGGCCAGCTCGGAGAAGCGACTGACGAAGTCGTCGTACAGCGATTGCTCGACGAGCACCCGCGAGCGGGCCTCGCAGCTCTGCCCGGCCGAATAGAAAATCGACCACACCGAGCTCGGGATCGCGTCGTCGAGGTTCGCGTCCGCGAAGACGATGTTCGGGCTCTTGCCGCCGAGCTCCAGCGTCAGGCGTTTGATCCCGTCGGCCGCCGCCTTCATCACCTCGGCGCCGGTGGCCGTCGACCCCGTGAACGCGATCTTGTCGACGCCCGGGTGGCGGACGATATAGGCGCCGGTCGTGGGCCCGCCTCCGGGGACGACGTTGACCGCGCCCGGCGGAAATCCGACCTCGGTCGCGAGCTCGGCCACCCTCAGCGCGGTCAGCGGCGTCGCCTCGTCCGGCTTGAGGACGACCGAGCAGCCGGCGGCGAGCGCCGGCGAGAGCTTCCAGGTCGCCATCATCAGCGGGTAGTTCCAAGGGACGATCTGGCCCGCAACGCCGACCGGCTCCTTCAGCGAGTAGAAGAGCAGCGAGCCGCCCAGCGGGTTCGAGCGGCCTGCGATCGACGCGATCGCCGAGGCCATGTAGCGGAAGTTCTCGACCGCCTGGTGCAGCTCGGCCTTCACGGACGAGATCGCCTTTCCAACGTTCCGCGCCTCGAGCTCGGCGAGCTCCTTGCGGTTCGCGACCATCGCGTCCGCGAGGGCGTGGAGGAGGCGCGACCGCTCGGTCGGCGGCGTTCGGCCCCAGTCGCCGTCGAGCGCAGAGCGCGCGGCGTCGACCGCGCGGTCGACGTCCTGCTCGCCTGCGAGCGCGACCTTGCCGAGCGCCTCGCCGGTCGCCGGCTCTGTCAGGTCGCGCAGCTGCCCGTCCGCAGGCTCCGAGGCCTCGCCGTTGATGAAGAGGAGGTACTCGCGCTCCGTCGCGACCGCCATTGCGCCGGACGATAGCTCAGGCCAGATCGGCGGGGGTCAGCTGCTCCGTCAGGAGCCGCTTGAACTTCGCGCCGTCGCCCGCGACCCAGTCCCGGCAGACGCGGTACCCCTCGGTGTAGGTCGAGACGTACGCCCGCCACACGGGGTGATTCACGAACGAGATGTTGTGCTCGGCGCGCTTCGGCGAGACGAGCGCCCACCGCATTAGGTACTCGCGAGCCTCGTCGACCGAGGCGCCGTCCTCGTGAAGCATGAGCGCGACGTTCGCCGGGACGCGCTCGAGCGGCTTCCTCGCGCGGCGAACGGCGCGGCCGAGCGCCGCGTCGTACTCGATCCCGAGCGGGGCGAGCGTCTCTGCGGTGAACGCGTCCAGATCGTCGAGCAGGATCTCGGCGCCGACTTCGGCGATGCCCTCGGCGATCAGGGATTGCGGCGCGCCGATCATCAGGATGCTCTCCTCGAGCAGGCCCTGCTCCTTCACGAGGCGCTGCTCCTTCCAGGCGTGCTCGGTGTGGTGACCGGGATAGAGCTCGTGTGCCATCAGGTGGCCTATGAAGCCCGCGTTCATGTCGACGTCGGTGTTGACCGCGACCCGGCTCCGCAGACCGCCGAGGTAGTAGTTGTACGCCGCCCAAGGCTCGTCGGTCACGTAGTCGAGCTCGCCCGCCTCGCCCTCGGGGAGCCCGAGCAGGTCGCTCGTCCGGCTGCGGAGCTCGGCGGTCAGGGCGTCGAGCGCCGGCGCGAGCTGCTCACGCGGCAGCGGATCGCCCTCGCGCCAAGCCTGGTAGCGCCCGGCGAGGTCGCCCTCGCCGGGGAGGAGCGCGTCCAGCTCAAGGTGCGCCGCCTCGAACTGCTGCTCAGGGGTGCGGTCCGGCCGCACGCCGTAACAGCGCTCGACCTCGTCGGAGTACGGGAGGTCCGCTCCGGCCAGCTTCCGCGCAACCGTCTCGAGCCCGACCACCTGGGCATGGAGCCAGCCGTCGGTCGACTCGAGCAGCCGGGCGCCGTCGTCGACCAGCGCCGCGGGGTCCCTTGGCGGCTCGGACTCGACCTCCTCCTGCAGCCCCGGTGGCCCGTAGTAGGAGTCGACGAGGCCGTCGACATGGCGGCCGAGCCGGAGACAGAACCTGATGTAGTCCTCGGTCAACGCTCGAAGAGCGCCGCCTGGCCCTGTCCGACGCCGACGCAGAGCGTCGCCAGCCCGTACCGGCCGCCGCGGCGCCGGAGCTCGTGGATCAGCGTCACGACGAGGCGCGCGCCGCTCATCCCGAGCGGGTGGCCGATCGCGATCGCGCCACCGTTGACGTTGACCTTCTCCGGGTCGAGGCCGAGCTCCCGGATCACGACGACGCTCTGCGAGGCGAAGGCCTCGTTCAGCTCGACGAGGTCCAGATCGCCCGCAGCGATTCCGGTGCGGGCGAGGAGCTTTTGCACAGCAGGGATCGGTCCGATGCCCATCACCCTCGGGTCGACACCGGCGACTGCGCTGCCGACGAAGGCGCCGAGCGGCTCCACGCCGAGCTCCCTTGCCTTCTCCTCGCTCGCGATCACGAGCGCGGCGGCGCCGTCGTTCAGGCCGCTGGAGTTTCCGGCCGTAACCGTTCCGTTCTCGCGGAAGGCCGGCTTCAGCCCGGCGAGCTTGTCGGCCGTCGTGTCCGGCCGCGGATGCTCGTCCCGGTCGACGCCGTCCACCGCCACGAGCTCGTCCGAGAAGTCCGCCGCCGCCCACCGCTGCTGTGAGCGCAGCGCGAACTCGTCCTGCTCCTCGCGCGAGACCTCCCAGCGCTCGGCGACGTTCTCGCCGGTCTCGCCCATCGTCTCGAGCGGGAACTGCTCCGCGAGCCGCGGGTTCGGGAAGCGCCAGCCAAGCGTCGTGTCGTAGACCGTCCGGTCACCGCGCAGGAACGCCTGATCCGGCTTGCCCATCACGAGCGGTGCGCGGCTCATCGACTCGACGCCGCCGCCGACGAAGAGGTCGCCGTCCCCGGCCGCTACCGCGTGGCAGGCCCCGACCACCGCGGAGAGCCCCGAGGCGCAGAGGCGGTTGACGGTGACGCCGGCCACCGACTCGGGCAGCCCCGCGAGCAACGCCGCCATCCGCGCGACGTTGCGGTTGTCCTCGCCCGCCTGGTTGGCCGCGCCGAACCAGATGTCCTCGATCTCGCCCGCATCGACGCCGGCCCGCTCCACCGCCGCGCTGATCGCCGCGGCGGCGAGGTCGTCCGGCCGGATGTGCGACAACACCCCGCCGTACCGGCCCACCGGCGTCCGGACCGCCGAGAGGACAACGGCGCGGCTCATCGACGGAGCACGCTACATAGAATCGAGGTCTTGGCCCTCAGCGACCTTTTCCGGAACCCGTTCTCGTTCCTGTTCACTCGTTCCTCGAGCGAGGAACGCGTCGCGGCCTACGTGGTCCGCGAGCACGAGCGGGGACGCTCGCTGGCCGAGATCCTGGACGACCCGTACGTGAAGAACCGCACGACGCCGCTCGAGCGGGACCGCCTGCTCGATCGCCCAGAGGTGATCAGGGCGCTCGGCCGCGACGTCGTCCAGTCCGTGCGGGAATCCGGCCTGACCAGCGGGTCCTAGGAGGGTTCGGCGCGATGCCGCTCGTCGCAGCGGCGCGATGGTCGTTCCGAGGCAAGGACGCAGGGAGCGCCCGTATCAGCTGATACGGGGGCGACTGAGGACGAAGTCCTCGGGGCGAGCAGCGCGGCGTTGCGGCACAGACTGCATTGCGCCGAATCCTCCTAGAGCTCGGTTCCCTTCCCTTGCTCCCGGGCCACCTCGAGCGTGCGTGCGCCGGCGGCCACGTCCCACGCAGCAAGCCCGTTGGACTTGAAGAGCACGACGTCGTCGTCCGACTGGCGGCCCTGGAGCTCGCCCGCCACCACCTCCTGCAGCTCGTGCACCTCGAGCCAGTCGAGGATGCCCTGCTCGATCGGCTCGACCAGGTCGCCGGACTCGAGCTTCGACTGCTCGATCGAGTCGCAGCAAACGAAGCTCGCCCGATCGAGCACCCCGTTGTCGAGCTCGCGCCTCCGCCGGTCGTTCGCGCCCATCGCGCAGACGACTGCGCCCGGCCGCAACCATTCTCCCCGGAGGACGGGATCCTTCGAAGTCGTCGCGGTGACGACGATGTCCTGCTCGGCCGGGTCGCGGTGCGACTCACCGGGCTCGGCGTCGAGGCGGGAGCAGAAGTCGTGTAGTGACTGCTCCGTCCGGCAGTAGGCGACCACGCGCTCGATCGTCGGCACTGCTTCGCGGATGCAGCGCACCTGGCTCTCTGCCTGCCAGCCGCAGCCGATGATCCCGAGCGTGGTCGCGCCCTCACGCGCCAGGTGCCTCGCTGCGACCGCGCTGGCCGCCCCCGTGCGAAGCTGGCCGAGCCGGTCGGCCTCCATCACCGCCGCGAGCTCACCCGCTTCGGTGTCGAACAGCGTGACGACGAACGGCACGCCGCTCGACGAGGCGGCGTAGGACTTCACGCCGGCGAGCCCCAGAGCGGCGTCCACTGCGGACATCACCGCAAGGGAAACGCCTTCGGTCGCCAGGCGGTACCGGGGCCGGTTGACGACTTCGCCCGCCGCCAGCCGACGGAAGCTGTCCTCCACGGCGGCGACGGCGTCGGCCGGCGTGAGCAGCGCCTGGACGTCGGCTTCGGTCAGATACAGCAAGGGACCGAGTCTAGGTCTGTTTCGGAATGAAGCTGATCTGCCCGCTCGTCTCGAGCACGGCCCACTCGAGATCCCTGATGTGCGCGATCTGCGCAGTGAGGCGCGCTTGCGCCGCCAGCTCTTCGAGCGTGATCCGGTTGCGCTTCAGGTTTCGCATCAGCGGCTCCCCGTGCTCGACGAGGATCACGGGGTCGCCCTCGATGATCGGCCCCAGCCGCGGGAAGCGGAAGGACGCGTAGGAGAAGAAGACCGTCATCGCCGCGATCGTCCCGACGGCGAGAAAGCCGCCGGTGACGGAGAAGTCGTTCTGCGTCACGCCCTGCTGGATCAGGTCGCCGATCACGATCAGCAGGATCAGGTCGACCGGCTCGAGCGTCGACAGCTCGCGGCGCCCGACGGCGCGCGTGACGAGCCAGACGAAGACGAACATGACGGCGGCGCGGATGACGATGTCCATCAGCGCGTCATGGGAAGACGGTCTGGGTCCGGTCGAGGCTCGCGAGCAGCTCTTCGCCGTCGTAGAGCTGCACGTCGTGCGAGTGTCGGCCGACATTCGTCGGGTTCACCTGCAGCTGCAAGTAGAGGACGTACTCCTGTCCGCCCGGCACGTGGCCGAGCTCGAACACGAGATCGCCGTCGCGGCTGCCTTCGCTGATCGGGGAGGGCTCGATCGTGTTGATCGTCGTGCCTTCGATCCAGCCCGAGTCGAGCACGAGCGACGCCTTCTTCAGCTCGCGGATCGCGTCGACCCGGAACCGCGCCTCGTAGTAGAGGCCACCGCGAACACGGCTCGGCGCCGTCAGCTCGAGCGTGGCCGCCGGGTGGTCGACCGTCGAGGTCTGCGGACGCTGCCCGAAGAGGTTCAGAAGGCCCAGAACGAGGAGGATGAGGATCGCCGTGAACGCCGTGCGGCGAAAGAGCACGTCGCGGCGTCCTTCGCGGTCGCGGGCAACCTTCAGAACGAGCTGGTCCGGGACGTCGGCCACGGACCGAGGTTCGCCCGGCGGCGCGCTAGTCCTTGACGACGACCCCGCGGCGGTCGACCCGGACGACCCGGCTCCACTCGAGCACGTCGTCGCGCCGGATCCGCAGCGCGCTCGATGGTGCACCGAGACCGAGGCGCTCCAGGATCCCGAGTCCGCCGCCGAGGCCGGTCACCCCCACCGAGCGAGAGCTCAGCTCTGCGCGCACGTCGTGCACGCGGCCGAGGCGCTCGCCGGACCCGTCCGCACTGACAGGCCGAGCACGTGCCTTATCGCGCCCCCGCATGAGCGGAACCAGGCCGCGCATCCGCGGGTCTTTCCCCGCTAGAGACGCTTGCGAAGCAGGCCGAACATCCCGCGCACGACCTCCCGTTGCAGCGCCTTTCCCTGGCGGCTGCCGAGGAAGTCCCCGAGCGGGTCGGTGATCGGGTCTCCGGTCCGGTCGATCGGCGGCGGCGGTCTGCGCTTCGGAGCGGCTTCCGCCGGAGGCGCCGGTTGCTGCTCGATCCGCGCCGCGAGCCGCTCGCGCGCGCTGTCCCGGTCGACTTTCGTGCCGTATTTCGCATAGAGCGGAGAGGCCTTGGCCGCCCCGTCCACATCTGCCGCCGGCTTCATGCTCGCGAGCGGCGCCCGCAGCTTCGTGTGAACGACGGGCGTCGGCACCCCGCTCTCGGAGAGGATCGTTACCGCCGCCTCGCCAGTTCCGAGCTGCGTCAGCAGCTCCTCGAGGTCGTACAGGTCGGAGGTCGGGAAGGTGGACACCGTCGCCTTCAGCGCCTTGGCGTCCTGCGGCGTGAACGCCCGAAGCGCGTGCTGGACGCGGTTGCCGAGCTGGGCGAGCACGTCCGCCGGGATGTCCTTCGGCGTCTGCGTGATGAAGAAGACCCCAACGCCCTTCGAGCGGATCAGCCGCACTGTCTGCACGACCGAGTCGAGGAACGCGTCGGTGGCGCCGTCGAAGAGCAGGTGCGCCTCGTCGAAGAAGAAGACGAGCTTCGGCTTCGGGACGTCCCCGACCTCCGGCAGCTGCTCGAAGAGCTCGGCGAGCAGCCACATCAGCACGGTCGAGAAGAGCTTCGGCTTGTCCTCCACGGCCGGCAGCTCCAGGCAGGAGATGATCCCGCGTCCGTCCGGCGCGGTCCGAAGTAGGTCGGCGATCTCGAGCTGCGGCTCGCCGAAGAACTCCGTTCCGCCGGCGTCTTCCAGCTGGACGAGGGAGCGAAGGAGCACCCCGATCGTCGCGGAGGAGACACCGCCGATTCCCTTCAGCTCCGCCTTCCCCTCCTTGGTGTCGAAGAACGTGAGGAGCGCGCGTAGGTCGGCGAGGTCGAGGATCGGCAGGCCCTTCTCGTCGCCGTACCGGAACACGAGCGCCAGGCTCTGCTCCTGGGTCTCGTTCGCCTCGAGCACCTTCGCGAGCAGGAGCGGGCCGAAGTCCGAGACCGTCGCGCGGACCGGGATCCCTGGGCCGATGCCGCCGATCGAGAGGTACTCCGTCGGGAAGCCGGTCGGAGTGAAGGACTGCTCGAGCTCGCCGGCGCGCTTCTCGGCGGGACCGCCGCTCTCGCCCGGCTCGGCGATGCCGGAGAGGTCGCCCTTCATGTCCGCCGCCACAACCGGGACTCCGGCCGCGGAGAGCTGCTCGGCGATCAGCTGAAGCGTGCGCGTCTTGCCGGTCCCGGTCGCGCCGGCGATTAGCCCGTGGCGGTTCGACGTCGCGAGCGGGAGCCGCACGACCGTCTGCTGATCGACCGCCCCCTCGAGCACGCCCTTCCCCAGCTCGAGCGACTCGCCCTCGAACGTGTAGGCCTCGCGAATCGCCTGGTCGAACTCCGACACGGGCGTGGGACGCTACCGTCCGCGGCGCCATGCCGCGCAATCCGCTCGATGACGTCTCGCACGGCCTCCGCGTTCTCTCGGAGCGGCTCCGCGCCAGGACCGGGAACGAGGCGCCGGAGTGGCTCGCCGACCAGCTCGACGCGCTCCGCAAGCCGGAGCCCGCGCCGAGCCTGGAAGAGCTCCAGGCGGAGCTCGACAGCCTGGTCGGGCTCGAGACGGTCAAGGAGCAGGTGCGGGCGCTGGTCGCGTTCCTCCAGGTCCAGGCCGAGCGCGAGCGTCACGGCCTCCCCGAGGTGGCGACCTCCCAGCACCTCGTCTTCCTCGGGAACCCCGGCACCGGCAAGACGACAGTCGCGCGGCTCCTCGCCCAGATGTACCGCGCGATGGGCCTCCTGCGACGCGGACACCTGGTCGAGGTCGACCGCGCCGGCCTCGTCGGCCAGTACGTCGGGCTGACGGCGATCAAGACCGAGCGCGCGATCCGGCGCGCGCTCGACGGTGTGCTCTTCATCGACGAGGCCTACTCGCTCTCGACCTCGGAGGACCGGCTCGACTTCGGGCCCGAAGCGATCGAGACGCTGCTGAAGCGGATGGAGGACTACCGGCACCGACTCGTGGTGATCGTCGCCGGCTATCCGCGCCTGATGAACCGGTTTCTGGACTCGAACCCGGGACTTCGCTCCCGCTTCGCTCGCGAGATCGTCTTCCCGGACTACTCCACCGACGACCTCGTCCTGATCACCCAGAAGTTCCTCGCCGAGAACGAGTACCGCCTCGCCGAGTCCGCGGAACAGACGCTGCGGCGGATCCTGGGAAGCCCACGGCGCGGCGAGGGGTTCGGGAACGCCCGCTTCGCAAGGACGCTCTTCGAACAGGCCCTGAACGCGCAGGCTCTACGGCTGGCGCAGGTCCAGGGTTCCAAGCTCGCCTCGCTCGAACGCGACGAGCTGATGACCTTGCGTGCCGAGGATCTGGTCAGCGCAGCGCGCGCGATCAGCAGGGAGCCCGGCGATCCGGCGGCTCGGAGGTCGTTTTGGCGCCGCTAGACGGCTGACGCCGCGAGATCGTCGCGCGAGATTGTGGCGTAGCCGTCGCTAGACTGGCTCGGCGAGCGCCCGTAGCTCAGGGGATAGAGCGCTGCCCTGCGGAGGCAGAGGTCGCACGTTCGAATCGTGCCGGGCGCACCTCCGAACCCCCTGCAAATCGGCAAACCAGCCACGCGTGGCGATTTCGGCGACGGCGGGCCGTGGCCCACTAGTGGCCTAAACGTCCGCATCCGCCTCTTCTAGTTCGACGTGGATGGCGGCCGCCTCCGTTAAAAAGCGCTGCCGCTGGTCATGGCACAAGGCCTGAACGGCGTGGAGATCTGCAACGGGAAACGCCCACCATGCCGAGCCGTAACTGATCGTCGCGATTCCTTTGCTTGTCCGCACCGTCTTCATCGACGCGGTTCGGGCCCCCGCCTCGGAATGGGCGTAGACCTTGTTGCGAAGATCGTTCAACCTTCGGTGAAGCTCGTTCTCGGCCCTGGTCTTCGGTACGTACTTGCCTGGCAACGTCCACGCGCCACTGGTGAAGGGACGCATGTAGCACACGGCCATCGCGGCCTCGGTGCCCGCCTCCATGCTTCGTCATCGCTCGTATCGGTTCGCAGTGCCTCCGCTGCCGCAGCCGCCTGATCCATGTCCTCGGCCGCGAGGATCAGGCTTTCTTTCAGCTTCTCCAGGCCCTTGCGCTTCGCCTCGTCCATCAGCAGCGCATCATGATTCGCCGTCCTCGACCGCGGCCATCTCCGCTTCGAGCGCATCGAGCCGCCCGGCAATCCCGGCATGGGCGCCACCGATCAACGTCCCGTAGTGGCGCTCGATCGTCGCCACCGACGTGCCCATCACCTTCAGCTCGAAGACCGTTACCCCGGCCGCGAGCACGTTCGACGCGAACGTCGAGCGCAAGTCATAGATCCGGGCGGGCTTAGTGATCCCGGCTGCCTCCACGGCCGGCCCCCACATTCGACGTCGGAAGTTGTTGAGGTTGAGCGGCCCCCCTTCGATGCTGGCACTACCACGGCGGCGGCGGCGGCGTTCCCAGCACGACAGACCTGAGTGCGTTCGCCAGAGGGTCGCGGATGGCAGGTGGACGCCGGGTCGGCTGATCGCCACCACGTCGCGCAGCTGGCGCCCCGAACCCGAGATCAGCGCCTGGGTGACATTCGGGCCAGCCTTGCATCTCCTGATCACCGAACGGCTGCGGCTGGGGGTGTGATGCCGCGCTTGCGTCCAGTAACGAAACGCCCCGAGACGGCCCCTGTACTCATGGATCAGCTCGCCGACGCGGGCGCATTCGCACTCTGCACGACTAGCCACAGCAGCGTTGCCGGCTTCGCGGAGCGGGGTTCGGTGCGGCCATTGGCCCACCCCGCCGTGGAAGCGGCACCCCAGTTCTTCGACGTCGTTGTCAGCGCCGAACGGATCAAGGAGGTGAACGATGGCTAGCAAGCACCCCGCACCGAAGATCATCCCGAACGAGCCAGCGAACACAGTCAGCGCAGCGTTGTCGAATGCGAAGGCACAGGTCGCCGCAACAGCAAAATGACCGCCACCGCTGCACCCCGCACCACCCCGGGGGGCAGGGACGCCCTCGAAACAACCACCGCGCGCGACCCCCGCCCAGATTCTCGCGAACACACTCACCGGCGTCGGCGAAGACAAGCGATGAGTTCGGGTGTCGGTAGCTACGCGAGGGGCGGGCGGGCGACTTAGTCCCGCCCACCCCCATTTTTGCTCAGCTCAGCGCAGGCACCATCGCTTCGCAGAAGTCGTCCGTGCGGCCGGTCGATTCCTTGACGACCTCGAAGGAGATCTCCGTATCGTCGGTGGGATCGGTCGGTGTGCCACCGTGATCGACCACTATCTCGAAGCGGATCTGCCCCGGATTCCTACCAATCGCCTTGCCGTCCGAGTTGTAGATCACGGCATTGCCGGTCGAGAGGGTGATGATCGTGAGCGTGCCGTCGCCGTTATCGGTCACGCGCAGATCCTTGTCGATCGCGTTGACCGTGCTCACGACGGTCTTGCCGTTGGCCATGAACGTTTCCGTGGCCCTGAGTCGGGTCGCGAAGTAGATGAGCCCTTCGCTCCCGCGCGGCATGGCCTTGATCTTCAGGTCTGCGACGAAGTGGCTCTGCACCACCATGTCAGTGTCACAGAACCCTTCGATCGTGTTGAGGTTGTCCAAGTGGACGGTCTCCGTGACCACGCGGCCGGGCTCGGCCTGCGCGGACACGGCAAGTACGACCGATGCCATCAAAGCTGTTGCCAAGAGAAGTCGCCGCATCTCCAATCTCCATCTCCCCCGCAACGGTTAAGGAAAGGCCGCCCTTTCGCTGCGCAGGGTCGGCCGCCAGGCAGCAAGATCTTGTCATCGCCTGACCCGGCGTTCAAGCGGGGGGCTGGGCGGCGAGCCGAATGACCAGGCGCTTCCCGCGGCCAGGTTCCACACTCAGGTGAGCAGGCGGCGGAACGACCGCCGCTTCAGCGAGCCTTGGTGCTGCGTGATCTGAACGCCGATCACGCCATGAACGACGTGCCCTCGCGCCCACCTCGGCACATCCCATACGCAGACGGCGTGCCGGGCGACGAACTCCTCAAGACGTGCTTGGCGCGAACCGCGCGACGACGCGAGCTGCTCGCGAGCGGGACGATCTCGGCGTACCCCTCGCCCTGCTGTTTCTCGTGCCGCTCGATTTCGCTTAGCACCGACTGGATGACGCGCCACGCGTCGTCGCGAAACGTCTCGCCGCGGTCGGCTTTTGCCACCATGTCGGCGATGATCTCGACCCCGCCCTGGTACATGCGCAGCTTTCCCTCCGGGCTCATCAAGCGGCGGGGCACGTTCACCCGAGGCTAACGAAGGGCCGCCGCGGCTGGCCCAATCCTGGCCCAAACGCCCGAGAACCGGCCGTGGAGCGATGCGGCGTTACTGTGCCGTGACACCTGAAACCCGTGGAGGAAAGCGGCCTCACGGGGCTCGCGTCGTCGGGGGTCGTTTCGCACGGTGTGCCCTGCGGAGGCAGCGGTCGCACGTTCGAATCGTGCCGGGCGCACTAGCCGCGTCTACGTCAGGAGGACAAGGATGGCCGTATTCACGCCGGGCGCATTCGTGCATGTTCGCCGTCGACGGTGAGCTCCGCTTCGTCGGGGACGTCGGTACGCACGTAGCCGAGCGAGAGGCCCGCAACCGAGCTCGTGATGCGGCCGACGGCTTTCTCGTCGTAGAAGACCTCCGTCTCCGGCGGCGGTGAGCCTTCGACCTCGAGCACCCGAAGGGCGCGGTTCGCCTTGCCGCGGTAGTGGAGCCGCGCGATGGGCTCCTGGCCCGGATAGCAGCCCTTCGTGAAGCTGACGTGCGTCTCGGTAAGACCGGCCTCGGCGGGCAGGACCCTGTCGTCGATCTCGCGGCCCCACCGCGGCGTGCCGGCCTCGATCCGGCGCCGCTCGAGCTCCTCCTCGTCGAGCACGTCGGCCGGCGGTTCGGTGTCGAGCACCTCGACCGCGGGCTCGCCGTACTCGCCGTTCGGGATCCCCTCGACCTCGCCTCCGAAGACGACGAGCGAGCTGTGTTCCTCCGGCTCGATCTCGCACTTGGCCGCGAAGCGGGCGCGGAGGAGGGTGGAGCGAACCGCCTCGCCGAGACCGGGCTCCGTGAGCAGGAGGAAGTCCCCGTCGCCGCGACGGACGAGGACGAGCGGCGCGATCACGCGCGCCTTCGGTGTCAGGAGGAGCGCCGGACACGGCGCCTGCGCAACGTCGTTCGAGAGCATCCGATCGAGAAAGTCGGCGGCGTCGGGGCCACGGACGGCGACGTAGTCGCGCGGCCGCACGGCAGCTGTCGGCGTGACGGTGGACACCGAAACTAGTGTAGGGAGCGATGTTTCGGTCACGCGCGGAGCGCAAGGTCGAGGAAGCCGGCTACGACCCCAACCGGCTTCCGCCCGGTCAGTACCTGACGGAGAAGTGGCCGGTGCTCCACGCCGGGACCGTCCCGCGCACCGACCTCACCACCTGGGACTTCCGGGTCTTCGGCGAGGTCGAGGAGGCGCTGACGCTCACGTGGGACGAGCTCCAGGCGCTCCCGAGCCGCGAGGTCACCACCGACATCCACTGCGTCACCCGCTGGAGCCGCTTCGACACGAGCTTTAAGGGCGTCCACTGGAGCGAGCTCGCCAGGCTCGTCCTCCCCAAACCGAGCGCGCGCTACATCGTCGCCCACGCTGAGCAGGACTTCACCGCCAACGTTCCACTGTCGGCGCTCGAGGACGAGGACGCGTTGCTGGCATTCGAGGCCGACGGCGAGCCGCTCACCCCAGAGCATGGGTGGCCGCTCAGGCTCGTGATCCCGCAGCGCTACTTCTGGAAGAGCGCCAAGTGGCTGCGCGGGATCGAGCTCCTGGACCACGACGAACCGGGCTTCTGGGAGCGCCTCGGCTACCACAACGAGGCCGACTTCTGGAAGGAGCAGCGATACGGCTTTTAGCGTGAGGGAACCCCTGGTTCCCCCACGAGCCCCCTCCTTGCGACCGGCTGCGCGCCGCCAGCGGTGGCGGAGCCGCTGAAGCCACTCTGGGAGGCAGTCGTTTCCTGCCGCCGGGCAAAGCCCGGCTCCGGCGCCCAGGCGTCGCCCAGCCCTGCGCTCCACAAAGAAGAGACCGGCCAAGGCCGGTCTCTGTCTCTTCATTGAAGCGACCCTAGAAGGGCCGCTTCATGAGGGGTGGGGGAGGTGGGTTGACC
>Ga0307318_10000010_pt1 | contig 63148 bp, 65 predicted proteins | sample ER_DNA_367_FD_194500 | JGI IMG/M metagenome (GOLD analysis project Ga0307318, IMG submission 194500) | Bulk soil microbial communities from the East River watershed near Crested Butte, Colorado, United States - ER_DNA_367 | ecosystem: Environmental > Terrestrial > Soil > Floodplain | place...
ACCGGGCTCCTCGCCGCCCTCGGGTCGCGCGCGCCACTCGTCGTGACGGCGCACGGCAGGGACGTCCGGAACATCGGAGCCTTCCCCGGAATTCGCGCGGCGACGCGCTTGGTCGTGCGGCGGGCGGAGGCCGTGATCGCCGTGTCGGACTACCTGCGCCGGGAGCTCGAAGCGAGGGTGCCGGAAGCGCGTGGGAAGACCGAGGTGGTCGATTGCGGCGTCGACCTCGAGCGGTTCATCGTCGAGCCGGCCCCCGAAGGGCCGACGCGCTACCTCTGCGTCGGTTCGCTGACAGAGCGAAAGAACGTCGTCCGCCTCGCCGAGGCCTTCGCCCGCGGAGAGGGGACGCTGACTTTCGTCGGAGACGGCCCGCTGCGACCCTCGCTCGAGGGCCGCGAGCGGGTCTCCGTCACGGGACGAGTTGCGCACGACGAGATTCCCCGGCGCCTCGCCGATGCGCACGTTCTCTGTCAGCCGAGCCTGATCGAGCCGTTCGGCCTCGCACTGCTGGAGGGCATGGCGGCCGGGCGCTCGGTCGTCGCGACGCGGATCGGCGGCCCCCCGGAGTTCGTCACGCCGGAGGCGGGCGTGCTCGTCGACCCGACCGATGTGGACGACCTCGCGCGTGGCCTCGCCGGGGCCGCGGCGCTTCCCCGGCCGAACGAGGCCGCCAGGGCGGCCGCGGAGGAGCACGACCTCAAGCGTCAGGCGGAGCGGGTGGAGGCGATTCTCCAGCGAGCCGTTCGAGGTCTTGAAGACGGCGCTCGACCAGCGGCCTGACCGTCTCCTCGAGGCCGGCATCACGGGCTAGGTCGAGCGCCTGCTCGTACGAGCCGCGCACTTTCTCTGGCGCCACACCCTGCTTCAGCCGGTTGTCGCCGGTCACGAGGAGTTTTTGGATCTGCTCACGGGCATTCATTGGCTAAAATCCTGCTGTAAAGTCGGTCAAAATGGGGTCAAAACATGTCCGAAGCTACCGCCGCCGCCCAGGTCGCCGCTGACATCGGCGTTCTGATCGTCGACGACGAGCCGCTCTTCGTCGCGATGGTCCAAGCCATGCTCGCGGGTGAGCAGGGAATCGCCGTCATCGGCACCGCCGACCACGGAAAAGACGGCGTCGACCAGGCGCAACGGCTCAACCCCGACGTCGTCGTCATGGACATCAGCATGCCCGTGATGAACGGCATCGACGCCACGCGCGCGATTCGGACGAACGACCCGCAGGCGCGCATCCTGATCCTCACCGGCGGCTCGCACGTGAGCGAAGTGGACGCGGCCAGAAAGGCCGGTGCATCGGGGTACTTGACGAAAGACCGGATCGCGAGCGAGCTCGTGGCCGAGATCCGGAGCCTGGGCGGCCGGTAGCACGTTGCTACCCTGACGCCGATGCTCACAGGCGTCGTCGTCTTCATCTACTTCCTCGTCTGCATCGCGCTGGTGGCGCTGATCCTGATGCACTCCGGGCGCGAGGCGGGCCTCGGGGGCATGGGCTTCGTGCCGGCCTCGCAAGGCGGCACGCACATCGTCGAGCGGAACCTGACGCGGCTCACGATCGTCGTCGCGCTGGTCTTCGGCGCCGGCACGGTCATCCTGTTCAGACTGCTCGAATAGCCCGGCTAGACTGGTGCCGCGCGCGCTGGTGGCGGAATTGGTAGACGCGCAAGGTTGAGGGCCTTGTGGGCTTTGCGGCCCGTGGAGGTTCAAGTCCTCTCCAGCGCACTGAGGCCCCGCGAAAGCGGGGTTTCGCGTTCCTTGACGCCGTCCGGCCGCGCCGCTACCGTGACCGAACACATGTTCGCGGAAGGAGGCTAGATGGTGACCGACCGGCAGCGCGCGATCCTCGACTACCTGCGGGGATTCGTCGACGAGCACGGCTACCCGCCGACCGTGCGGGAAATCGGGGAGGCCGTCGGCCTCCGCTCGCCCTCGACCGTCCACGCGCACCTCGCGCAGCTCGAGCGGGCCGGCCTCCTGCGCCGCGACCCGACCAAGCCTCGCGCGCTCGAGCTCACCGACCGCCGACGCGACAGCGGCGCCGCCGAGGCGCCGGCCGACGTGCATCGGCTGCCGCTCGTCGGCGAGATCGCGGCCGGCGGGCCGCTGCTTGCCGACCAGAACGTGGAGGACTACGTCTCCGTGCCGGAGCCGTTCGCCAAGGGCGGCGAGGAGTTCGTCCTTCGGGTCAAGGGCGACTCGATGGTCAACGCCGGGATCCTCGACGGCGACTACGTGGTCGTGCAGCGCACGCAGGACGCCCGGGACGGCGAGATCGTGGTCGCGCTCGCCGGCGACGACGAGACCTCGGAGGAGGCCACCGTCAAGCGGTTGTTCCGCGAGAACGGCCGCATCCGGCTTCAGCCGGAGAACGACGCGCTCGAGCCGATCTACTCGAACCACGTCGAGGTGCTCGGCAAGGTGATCGGGGTGTTCCGACAGGTCCGCTGATGACCGAGATCCACGCCTTCAACCGGACGCTCGACCAGGAGCTGACTGCGCTCGTCCGCGGCGCGAGCCTCGAATGCCCGGCCTGCGGCGAGTTCGTCCTCCACCGGCACGGGGAGATCGAATGCCCCGAGTGTGGGCTCGTTTTCCACGACCGGAAGGCCGAAAGAGCCCCGCTACAATTGTGTTTGCAGGCCGGGTGACCGCGGGCCGGCGCCAGCCGGTTCGAGGAAAGTCCGGACACCGAAGGGCAGGACGCTGGGGAAATCCCAGGCGGCGAAAGCCGACGGAAAGTGGCACAGAAAGGAGACCGCCGGCAGCGAAAAGCTCTCGCGAGACGCTGACGGTAAGGGTGAAAAGGTGGGGTAAGAGCCCACCAGCGTCGTGGCGACACGACGGCTTCCAAACCCCGTCCGGTGCAAGGTGAAGCAGGCTCCGTCGACGCGGCCCGCCGAGGAGCCGGGTACACCGCTCGAGCCACCGGGAGACCGAGGGCCTAGAGAGATGGTCACCCTCGACAGAATCCGGCTTACAGGCCTGCTACCGAAGAGCCCCGCCAGGGGCTCTTCCATTTGACGGGACGAAATACCCGAATGGGCGATTCGCGGGCGGCGCCGACGCTAGACGATCGAGTGGTCCGGCGGTTCCGGCCTTGGTCGGGGCCGCTTGACCGCGTACATTCGATGCCGATCGTCGGGAGGTTCGTTGAAGCTGCAGGGGTTTGTGATGGGGGCGCTCATCCTCCTTGTCGCGGTCCTGATCGGGGCGAACGCAGCCGCCGCTCCGGCACCGCCGGCGTCCCGCTGGCAGGTCGTCCCCGGCGGCCAGGTCGACAACGCGGCCGTCCTCTGGAGCGCCGGCCGCCTGTGGTTCGTTTCGCCCGGCCGCGGCGGTGCCTACACCGTCCGTAGCGGTCGGGTCAAGAAGGGGCGGCTCGGCGACTGGAAGACCGCGAGACCCGCGCTGCCGAGCGGCGACTGGGTCTACCAGAGCGGCCCCGGCAAGGATCTACTCTTCACGACCTCCGGGGCGAGCGCCGGCTCGCCCTTGCTGGCCTTCAGGCTGATGCCGAACGGCACGCTCGGTCCCCCCGGGTCGCTCGGAGGGGCGCCGGTGCCCGACTCGTCGGGCGGATCGCAGGTGATTCAGCTCGCGGACCGGGCGGTCAGACTCGTGAGCATCCCGGGCCGGCGCAAGGAACCGGTCCCGCACCTCGGAGCCTGCTGCGACGTGGGCGCGGCACCGGTGGACTTCGCCTCCTTCATCCCGCCCAAATCCGCCGCGCGGGCCGTGCTCGGCGTCGACCGGCGCGGGCGCGTCTGGCTCGCCTGGGCGCCCGGGAAGCGGAACCCCAAGCAGCAGGGCCCGAAGCAGCAGGCCCAGATCGTCGAGCTCTACCCGGCAACGCTCAAGCCGCGCGGCCGACCGGCAAAGGTGCCCGGCGTCGGCGGCTTCGTGAGCATCCGGTCGCTCGTCTGCAGCGACACGTGCCGCGTTCTCGCCGAAGGCACGGCCGGCCGCGGCACGAGGGCCGTCCTCTGGGGCGTCGGCGAGCGGCCCATGCCGATCGCTCCTTCGGTCAAGAAGAAGAAGTGCGCGGATGCTTGCGGGAGCATCGTCGACGCGCGGCAAGTGAACGGCCACCTGCTCGTCGCCTACTGGGCGGACCCCGCCAACGCCGCGCTGACGGTTGGGGTCGCGCGCGCCGACGCACGCGGGCGCCGTTTGAAGGGCGTCCGGTCGATCCAGCAGCCGAGGAGGCTGGGCAGCGCGACCCTCAGCTCGATGCCGTTCGGCGCTTTCGGCGCCGACGGCTTCGCCGCCGCCGCCGTCTACAGCGGCGGCACGCGCACCGTGGTGCGGGTCGCGATCCTTCGGGCGCGCTAACGCTGTATCGACGCGGCGATCCGGCGGAGCTCGGCGCCGGAGAGATTGCCGGCGATCGTCACCACGAGCGGCCCTGCGATCGCCCAGACGTGTGGAACGCTGTTCGGGTCGATCACGAGTCGACCCTGGTGGCCTGCGAGCGATACGCCATCGGGCTGGCGAACCTGCAGGCTTGACCCGGTCACGGGATCCGCCCAGCGCGAGGGGTCGGAGCCGGTGCGCCGCGTTGTCACGACGAGCTGGTCGAGACCGCGGTCATAGCGGAGCGACACGACCTTCCGCGACTCGGGGTTCTGCCGCTGCTCGCTGCCGGTGGGGCGCGAGCTCGAGGCGACCGCGACCTCTGCGAGCCGGTAGCCGTCGGGAACCCAGGTCGGCAGGAGCGGCTCGTACCCGGCGGCGCCCTCGACCTCTGCCGGCCGAACGCGGCGGAAGCCCATGTCGTAGGTCTTCTGCTGGCGGCCCGCTTTCGGCCGGAGGCGGAAGACGCCCGTTGCGCCGGCCGAGCTCACCTGGAGGTCGTCGATCCGCCACTCGCCGGCGAACCTGCCGTTCCGCAGCCGCTCGTCGCGAACCGGAATCCCGGTCTCGCGGTCGACGGTGATCAGCTGCTGCTCCCCTGCGTTTCCCGTCGGCGCGCGCAACCGCCAGGCGGCTCGACCCGAGTACGTGATCTCCTCGACGGCGGCGTCCGGCGCGGCCAGAAGCGCGGCGACCACGGCGCCGAGACCGCGCTGGACGACCCACGATGCGGGCGCTGAGTCGGGGATCCCGGGGGCGAGGCCCGTTCGCCGAGTGAAGATCCCGAGGTCGGACCACGTCTCGACGTTCGACTTCGAGTCGTAGGCGAGGACGGTCGGGTTGTTGGGCCCCAGCCCCTCGATCCGGAACGAGCCGGACTCGTCAACCACGAAGCGCCAGCGGTTCTCCGCGTTCGCCTCCTCGCGGTTGACGAAGACCCCCGAGACGCTCCCGGCCGAGCCCATCCCGTCGGAGACCGCCTCGCGCACCTCGGCGGCCGACGCGACGTTCGACTCGCCGGGGAAGGCGAGGACAGCGACGGCGGTCGCGATTGCGGCCAGGGCGCCTGCGGCCGCAAGCGCCCAGACGCGCGGCCGGATCCGCCGGTGCCTGAGGCGCCGCTCGAGCTCCGCCGCGAACTCGGGCCGGTGCTCGGGCACGTCGAGGCCGCGAAGGGCGGCGCCGAGGTCGCGGTCGCGGTGCTCCGTCACCGCAAAGCTCCTTTCAGGGCGTCGCGCGCGCGGCTCAGCCGCGAGGCCACCGTTCCGGGCGGAATTCCGAGCACTGCGGCCGCCTCCTCGTACGAGAGCTCGTCCGCGTCGACGAGCAGCACGACCGCGCGGAGGTCCGGCGACAGCGCAGCGAGCGCAGCCTCGAGGTCGAGGCGCTGCTCGACGTCGTCCCTCCGCCCGCCACGCTCACGCCACTCCTCGAGCGAGACCTCCCGGCGCGAGCCCGACCGGCGCAGCTCGTCGATGCAGGTGTTGTAGACGATGCGGTAGAGCCAGGTCGCGAGCCCGGACGTGCCACGGAAGCGCGGCAGCGCGCGGAAGGCTCGGGCGTACGCCTCCTGGAGCACGTCGTCCATGCGGTCGCGGTCGCCGAGCAGCCGGTACGCCAGGCGCCGGTGCCGCAGGTCGTACTCCCGAACGAGCGCCAGGAATTCTTCAGTGTCCGGCTGGTCGGCTGGGCGGATCTGTTCGGTCACGACTGCCTGCACGCCGCGTTAGACGGGCGCGCCAGGCCACTTCTTCGCTACGCGCGCAGAACGACCTGTAGCGCCGTGCCGCGGCCCGGCTTGGAGACCAGCCCGAAGGCGCCGCCGATCGAGGCGGCGCGCGTCTTCATGTTCTTGAGCCCCTGGCCGGCGCCGTTGTCGCCCGGCTCGAACCCTTCGCCGTCGTCGCGGATCTGGACGAGGCGCTGCGGGCCGTTCCTCCCGATCCAGACCTCCGCCGTGCGGGCCCCCGCGTGCTTCCGGACATTGGCGAGACCTTCCTGGACGATGCGGAAGACCTCGATCTGCTCGTCCGGCGCAAGCTGGATCTCCGGGTCGACGTCGAGCTCGACGGCGAGTTCGCCGTCGGCGGTGAGGACGTCGAGGTACCGTCGGAGGGCGGCGTCGAAGGGGGCGTTGCCGCTGGCGGAGGAGAGTGCGAGGATCGCGAACCGGGCCTCCTGCTGGGCAAGCGCCGCGGCGTCCTTCAGCCTGCGGACCGTTCCGTCCGGCGCCGAACCGCGCTCGAGCATCGCCGCATGGGTCGAGATCGTGAACAGGTACTGAGCAAGGCCGTCGTGGATCTCGCGCGCGACGCGGGCGCGCTCCTCGGCGACCGCGCGTCCGAACTCCGCGAAGCGGATCGCCCGCCAGACGCCGGCGAGCAGCAGGCCGTACGAGAGGAGTCGCAGGAAGTCGCCCTGTGAGACGACGCCGCTCGCGACGACCGGCGTGAAGACGTAGTGGAGCTCGGCGGAGAGCATCAGCGTCGCGGCGAGCGCGAGCCAGCGGTCGAGGTCCTCGCCGGAGCGCCGGTAGCGCCAGCCGAAGCCGACGACCGCCACGAGGCTGAGGACGCCCTGGATCGCGATGGCGATGATCATCGCCGCCGGCTGCTCCGAGCCCTGGCGGAGATCCGGGAGCGCGTCGGCCAGAGCGCGCGCGTACAGCCAGATCGCGAAAAGCGCAATCGGCACCAGGACGAGTGCGATGCGGAGTGCCGCACGGCGAGAGGCGATCCGGCCGCGCGCCCACGGAGCCGAGGCGATCAGCGCCAGCGCGAGGATCCGTCCGCCGACGGCCGACCAGGCCTCCGCGGACTGCACCGGGTTGCCGTCCAGCACCGGGGCGATGGCGAAGCAGACGCTCGTGAGCGCCGCGGTGGTGAAGCCGGCGCACAGGAGCAGGTCGAGGCGGCGGCCCTCGACGGTGAAGCGAATGCCGGCGAGGACGGCGACGACGGTCGCCGCGAGCGCCATGGCGGTGTCGAGCGCCAGCTTCAGCTCCGGCAGCTCGTACGTCGAGCGCAGGTCGGGGTACGCGAGGAAGAGGGCGAGGGCAGCGCCGAGCAAGCCGACGAGGAGAAGCTCGCCGACGAGCCACGCCTGGTAGGCGTCACGGTCGTCTCGCCGCATGTCGCTCTTATCGGCGGGAAACTCGCTGCCGATAAGCGATCGGGATGGCGCCCACGATCCTGCTCGTCGACGATCACCCGCTGACCCGCGACGGCCTCGCCGCGCTGCTCGGCGACCACGGCTTCGAGGTCGTCGGCCAGGCGTCGGACGGCCACGAGGCGATCGAGCTGGCGGCCGAGCTGCAGCCCGACGTGATCCTGCTCGACCTCTCGATGCCGGGCATGACCGGGCTCGAGGCCCTGCCTCGGCTGCGGGTGGAGACACCGGATTGCGAGGTCGTCGTCTTGACGGCTTCCGGCGACGAGGACAACCTGCTCGCCGCGATCCGGGGCGGCGCCGCCGGGTACCTACTGAAGACGGAGCCGCCGGAGCGGCTCGTCGATTTCCTCCACGGCGCGGCCGCGGGGGAGGCGGCGCTCTCGGGAGTCGTCGCACGCCGGTTGCTCGACCATGTGCGGAACGGCCGCGAGCCCGAGGGCGGCGTGCCCGACGCGATCGCGCTCCGGCTCTCGGCGAGGGAGCTAGAGGTGCTGCTCCTGCTCGACGAGCACCTGGGGACGGATCAGATCGCAAAGCGTCTCTTCATCTCGGAGCACACCGTCCGGTCGCACGTGAAGAGCCTGCTCCGGAAGCTGAACGTCTCGTCGCGCCGCGAGGCGCTCGAGGCGCTCGCGGCCGCCAGGGCCTGACTTCGGACTCACCCATTTTGGGTGAGTCGTGTTCGCCCGGCCGGGGCGACGACGAAACGGCTCCGCGGGCCGATACTGAGGACAACTCCTCTCTCCTCCGCGAAGACGATCCGCGGTGAGGGCGGTGGCTCTTCCTCCTTAGAACGAACGGCCGGCAATAGTCGGCCGTTCTGCGTTCCGCCCCGCCGGGCCCGTAACGGGACCAGGTCCGGTTAGGGACCAGCGCCGTCTTTGGGCCAGAAGTGTCACGACGTGAAGCCTTCGAGGGCCGCATCGACCAGTCTGGGCAGGGTCGCGAGGTTGTAACCGCCCTCGAGGACGGCGGCGACGCGTGGTCCCAGGGCGGCCGACCGGCGCGCGAGCTCGCGAAAACCCGCTGCCGTGACGAGCATCCCTGCCAACGGATCCTCCTCGTGCGCGTCGAACCCGGCCGAGACGAGCAGGAGGTCGGGCCGAAACCCCGCCACGGCCGGCTCGACCACCTCGTGGAAGGCGACGATGTAGTCCTCGTCCGTCGACCCAGCAGGCAGCGGCACGTTCAGCACGTTGTCGTACTGCTCACCCGGCCCGCCCGTGCCCGGGTAGAACGGCCACTGATGCAGCGACGCCAGGAAGAGCGACGGATCCTCGAGGACGATGTCCTCCGTCCCGTTTCCGTGATGGACGTCCCAGTCCACGATCGCCACCCGCTCGATCCCGAGCTCGGCCTGCGCCCAGCGCGCCGCGATCGCGACGTTGTCGAAGAAGCAGAAGCCCATCGCCTCGGTCCGGGTCGCGTGGTGGCCAGGAGGGCGAGCGAGCGCGAAGCCGCCCGAGCGCGCCGCCTCGATCGCCGCGCCCGCGGAGAGCAGCGCCGCCTCGTACGTCGTTTCGGACGCGATCGTGTCGCCGGTCACCATCGTCGGCCGCTCGATCGCCGCGACCAGCTCGACGAGACGCGGTGAGTGACAGCGCTCGAGATCGGCCCGCGTCGCCGGAGGCGCCTCCCGCCACTCGAACTCCCGCTGGAGCACGGCGATCCGCGCCTGCTGCTCCGGGTGGCCGCCGGTGGGGTGCAGCCGCGTGAAGTCCGGGTGGCTGATGACGTCCATCAGACGACCAGGAGGTCCGGCAGCTCGAGGCCGCTCCAGATCTCGAACGCATCACTCCCGGTGCAGCCCGCCGCGTAGAGGCTGATCACGGTGCCGTGCGAAACGACCACAGCACCGTCGCCGAGGCCGTCGACTGCACGCGAGAACCGGGCGAGCGCGTCCGTCGCGCTCTCTTCGCCGAAGACGACCTGGTCGGGCTCGGCGAACAGCCGCCGGATGCCCGCCTCGAGCTCGGCCCGCTCGAGCCAGCCGACGGTCCGGCGCTCCTGCTCCCGCAGCTCGGCCGCCTCGCGCAGTTCCAGCCCCAGCCGCGCCGCGAGGAGCTCCGCCGTCTCGCGTGCCTTCGGCTCCGGGCTGGACACGACCACGTCGGGCTCGTGGGCAGCTAGTCGCTCGGCCAAAGCCGCGCACCGACTGCGTCCCTCGGCGGTCAGCCGCCAGTCCGCCGCCGGGATCGAGGGATCGACCTCGGGGACGCTATGCCGAACCAGCAGCACGAGCAGCCAGCCGGTCGGCCATCTGGTTCATGCCCCAGGAGCGGAAGAGGGAGGACGCCTCCGCCCAGGTTGGGGACTGATCCTTCAGGGGAGGGAGGGGGGCGGAGGCGTCGAGTGTGGCTATTCGGCGGTAGAGGAGCAATTCCTCCCGCTGCTGCGGAAATCTTCCTGCGTCGAGTGCGGCGTCCAGCGACCCGTACTGCTTCAGGATCGTCGCCGCCGTCTTCGGCCCGACTCCCTTCGCGCCCGGGATCCGGTCCGACGGATCGCCGCGGAGCGCGATGAAGTCCGGAACCTGCGCGGGCTCGACGCCGTAGCGCTCGCGCACTTCGGCCGGGCCGATCCGCGCCAGCTCGGACACGCCGCGCACGGGTGTGACCACGGTCGTCTTGTCGCTCACGAGCTGGAACGAGTCGCGGTCGGAGGTGACCACCACGCTCCGGCCCCCGCGCCGCTTCTCCTCGGACCGAACGGCGGCGGCGAGGAAGTCGTCCGCCTCGTACCCGGGCGCCTTGCCGTACGCGAAGCCCAGCGCCGCGACGAGCTCCGGCAGCAGGTCGAGCTGCCGCAGGAGCGAGTCGTCGAACTCGCGGCCGGACTGGTAGACCTCGAGCGCCTCGTGCCGGTACGTGGGCGCCGTGAGCGTGTCCCAGCCGACAACCACCGCCCGCGGCTCTTCCATCTCCCAGAGCCGCAGCACGAAGTTGGTGAAGCCGACGACGGCGTTGTTGTTGATCGACTTCGGCAGTGCGTGGTAGGCGCGGTGCGCGAGCGAGTCGCCGTCGAGCACGAGCAGAGGCGCGCTCATAGGGTCTCTTCGAGCTTGTGGATCGCCTCCATCAGCCGGCTGGTGGCGATCTTCGCGGCCTCGCGCAGCTCCAGGTCCTTGAGATCGTCGAGCTCGATCGGCGGGCCGTAGGCGACCCGCAGCGGTCCGAGTCTCATCAGACTCTCGGTGCCGCCGATCGCCGCCGGCACCAGCGGCACGCCCGCCTGGAGCGCCACGCGCGCCGCGCCCGACCGTGGTTTCGCGCGCAGGTTCTTGTTGAGCGCCTTCTTGATCCGGCCCTTGTTGCGCCGCGTGCCTTCCGGGAAGATCGCTACCACCTCGCCGGAGCGGGCGAGCTCGACGGCCTTCTGCATCGCCTCCTCGTCGCCCATGCCACGCCGGACGGGGAAGGCGCCGGCCGGCTCGAGCACCCACTTCAGCGGCGGCCGATACATCTCCGACTTCGCCATGAACCGCAGCTGGCGGTCGGGATAGAGGGGGATCCCGAGCGGCCAGGGGTCAAGATTGGACATGTGATTGGCGGAGAGGACAAACCCGCCCTCACGCGGAATGTTCTCCTCCCCGGTGCTCCTGAACCGGAACAGACGTCGGAACGGACCAGCCGTCACGGCGCCGATGAAGTGGTACATCCGCGAGCTCAAGGCGGGGCAGTATCACCTCTACGGGGCAGGCGGCGAAAGGAACCTTCGCTACCCTCAAACCCGTGTCTAAGACCCTGATCATCGCCGAAAAGCCCTCGGTTGCACGGGATATCGTCGCCGCGCTGCCGGAGTCGTTCGACGAAAACAAGAACTTCTACGAGTCCGACAGCTACGTCGTCACGTTCGCCGTCGGGCACCTGCTCGAGCTCTCCGATCCGGAGGAGTACGACCCTGCCTGGAAGTCCTGGAAGCTCAACAACCTGCCGATGATCCCGAGCGAGTTCCAGGTCAAGCCGCGCGACAAGAAGTCCGCGACGCAGCTGAACCTGATCCACAAGCTCCTGAAGCGGAAGGACGTCGACCGCGTCGTGAACGCCTGCGACGCCGGGCGCGAGGGCGAGCTGATCTTCACGCACATCTACGAGACCTCCGGCGTGGACAAGCCGGTGGAACGACTCTGGATCAATTCGATGACGAAGCAGGCAATTCGCGACGGCTTCGACCAGCTTCGGCCTGCCGAGCAGCTCGAGCCGCTCCGCGACGCGGCCCGCTCACGCTCCGAGGCCGACTGGCTCGTCGGGATGAACGCGACCCGCGCGGCGACCACGCGGCGCGGCTGGGGCGCCGGCGTCGTCTCGCTCGGCCGCGTCCAGACGCCAACGCTGGCGATGATGGTGAAGCGCGAGCGCGAGATCCAGGCCTTCGTCCCGGAGCCGTACTGGCTCGTCCACGCGACGTTCGACCCTCGCTACGAAGGCCTCTGGTTCGAGGGCGAGGAGAACCTGCTCAAGGACGGCAAGCGAGCCGACGAGGTCGTCGCGAAGGTCAAGGGGAAGACCGGGCGCGTCGAGTCGGTCGAGCGCAAGGAGCAGTCCGAGCGCGCGCCGCTCCTCTACGACCTGACCTCGCTCCAGCGCGACGCGAACCGCCGCTACGGGTTCTCTGCCCGCCGGACGCTGAGCGCCGCCCAGTCCCTCTACGAGGGCAAGAAGGCGATCACGTACCCGCGGACGAACTCCCGCTATCTCTCGGGCGATCTCGTCCCCCAGCTGAAGCCGACGGCGGGGACCCTCGTCCCGATCGGCGAGTACAGGAAAGCCGCCGAGTACGTGCTCGGCCTGGACCAGCTCCCGCTCGGCCGTGTCGTCAACGACGCGCGCGTCGACGACCACCACGCGATCATCCCGACGGACGTCGCGCACGACCTCTCGGACTTCAGCCCGGACGAGCGGCGCATCTTCGACCTCGTCGCGAAGCGCTTTCTGGCCGTCTTCCACCCCCCGGCGCGCTACGCGCGGACGACGGTCGTCACGGAAGTCGAGGCTGAGCGCTTCCGCACCCGCGGGAAGGTCACACTCGAGGCCGGCTGGCGCGGCGTCTACGGCGTGGAGGCGGACGCCGAGGCGAAGCAGGACGAGGACGGCGAGGGTGAAGGCGAGCTCCCGGCGCTCCAGCAGGGCCAGGAGGTGAAGTGCGTCGACGCGGAGAGCGAGGCGCGCGAGACGAAGCCGCCGCCCCGGTACACGGAGGCGACGCTGCTCTCGGGAATGGAGACGGCCGGGAAGCTGGTCGACGACGAGGAGCTCCGCGAGGCGATGAAGGAGCGCGGCCTCGGCACGCCCGCCACCCGCGCCGAGATCATCGAGACCCTGATCCGCCGCGAATACGTCGAGCGGGCCGGTAAGGACCTCCAGCCGACACCGAAGGGTCTCAGCGTCGTGACGATGCTCGAGGAGCATCCGATCACCTCGGCCGAGCTGACCGGCGACTGGGAGAAGCAGCTCTCCGACATCGAGCACGGGGACGGCGACCGCTCGGCCTTCATGGACGGCATCGCCGGCTTCGCCCAGGAGACCGTCGACCAGATCAGGAGCCTCCCGGACGAGAAGATCAGGGTGGAGCGCGTCGAGCTCGGTCTCTGCCCGAAGTGCGGCGCCGAGACCGGCGAGATCATCAAGGAGAACTCGCGCGCCTACGGCTGCACGAGCTGGAAGAGCCGCGAGGAGCCGGGCTGCGGCTTCGTGATCTGGAAGCGCGTCGCCGGCCGGACGCTCACGCCCGAGATCGCGCGCCAACTGCTCGAGGACGGACGGACGCGCGAGGTGCTCTCCGGCTTCCGCTCCCGGAACGGCAAGCCCTTCCGGGCGCGCCTCGTGCTCAAGGAAGACGGGAAGGTCGAGTTCGAGTTCCCCGTCTCGCGCAAGCGCCAGGCCGAGCAGGACGGCGAGGAGGAAGTCACCGGGCCCGCCGAGCCAAAACCGGAGCCCGCGGCCGCCGAGTAGAGACAACCAGATCGCAACAAACCTTTCCCCCGCGTGCGCGTAATAGTGAGTGGGGGTTCTACGGGCGTCGCACGGGCGCAGACGGAATAAACACACAGCGCAACGCGTTAGTCACGAACGAACTCCCCGCTTGGGGTTTCAAGCCCTGGAAAGAAAAGGAAAAGGCTCATACATTGCGTAGGTCTGAGGTCCGACCAGCCTCGTACAGTCAGTAGGTTGCCGCGACGTACTGAAAGGGATTGAGAGCCGCTTGACACAGCATCAGCTGCAGGAACTTCTGGAGAGCGAACAGGCGCGCCCCTTCATCGAGCAGGGTGAGGAGCGCGGCCACATCGAGCCGATCGAGCTCGAGGCATTTGCGGTTGAGCACGACCTCGGCGAAGAGGAGATCGAACAGCTCACGCGCGAGCTCGAGGCGATCGGCCTCGAGGTGCGCGAAGCGCGCGCCGAGAGCGAGAAGGCAGAGAAGGTGGAGCAGAAGCAGCCGGACCCCGACGCGGTCGTCGGGTCGGCCGACAGCCTGCAGCTCTTCCTGGCCGACGTCGGCCGCCACAAGCTGCTGACGGCGGCCGAGGAGGTCGCGCTCGCCAAGCGCATCGAGCGCGGCGACCTGATCGCCAAGCGAGAGATGATCGAGTCGAACCTCCGTCTGGTCGTCTCGATCGCCAAGGGCTACCGCGGTCTTGGCGTCCCCTTCCTCGATCTGATCCAGGAAGGCACGCTCGGCCTGAACCGCGCGGTCGAGAAGTTCGACTGGCGCCGCGGGTTCAAGTTCTCGACCTACGCGACCTGGTGGATCCGCCAGTCGGTGCAGCGCGCCGTGGCGAACCACGCGCGGACGATCCGTGTGCCGGTCCACGTCGTCGAGCGGCAGCAGAAGCTGTCGCGTGCGGCACGCCGGCTCGAGGTGGAGCTCGGCCGCGAGGCGACGAAGGACGAGCTGGCCGAGGCGACGGGTCTGCCGATGCAGCACGTCGACGAGGCGCTCGGCGCCGCGCATGCGTCGGTCTCGCTGAACCAGACTGTCGGCGCAGACGACGAGGGCGAGCTCGGCGACCTCTTCGCCGACCGCGAGGCCGCGGATCCGTTCGAGGAGGCCGAGGAGTCGCTTCGCAAGCAGGGTGTCCGGCGGGCGCTGGACGCGCTGCCCGAGCGCGAGCGGCGAATCCTCGAGCTTCGCTTCGGCTTCGAGGGCGAGCCCTGGACGCTCGAGGCGATCGGCCACGAGCTCGACCTGACGCGCGAGCGCGTCCGGCAGCTCGAGGCGCAGGCGCTGGCCCGGCTGGCCGCGTTGCGCGACCTGGCCGCCGTCTCGGCGAACTAGCCCGAACAGGAATCCCGAATCCGAGCACAAGAGCGCGGTATCGCCGCGCTCTTGGCGTTACGTGATCTTGACGTCGAAGCCGACCAGGATCAGGGGCCAGAGCACGACGGCGAGGATCGCTGAGATCAGCCGCTTGGTGTGGTCGACGTTCTCGAGGTAGTCCTCGGAGTAGGCGACGATCACGCCGATGACGAGGTAGATCAAGAAGAGGAAGCTGGTGCGGCGCATGGAGGGAGCGTTCCCCCGCCCTCGCTCCAACCAAACGAATTTGCCGACGTCCCTTCCTATACTTGCCGCTCCGCGTGGCTTAGAGACAAGGAGGAAACGTGGCCCGATCGTCCTGGAGGATCCTGCTGCTCTTTGCGACGGCGCTGGTGATGGCCGCCGGTTGCGGGGGGAGCGACGACAACGCGAGCGAAGGCGGTGGGAAGTCGGGCGGCACGCTCGTCTTCGCCGGCGCCGCTGACCCGGTCTCGCTGGACGGAGCGCTCGTCTCGGACGGCGAGTCGATCCGTGTCATCACCCAGATCTTCGAGACCCTGATCAACCTGAAGCCAGGGACAACGGAGCTCGAGCCCGGTCTGGCCACCGACTGGGAGGTGAGCCCGGACGCCAAGACCTACACGTTCTCGCTCCGCGAGGGCGTGAAGTTCCATGACGGCACCGACTTCAACGCTGCGGCGGTCTGTGCCAACTTCGACCGTTGGTACAACTTCAAGGGTCCGCTGCAGAGCCCGAGTGCGAGCTACTACTACGGTGCGTTCTTCGGCGGCTTCAAGAAGAACGAGAGCCCCGACGCCTCGCCTCCGCTGTACAAGAGCTGCGAGGCGAGGAACCCGACGACGGCCGTGGTCACGCTGACGAAGCCGTCAGCCTCGCTGCTAGGTGCCCTCGTGCAGCAGGCGTTCTCGATCGCGAGCCCGACCGCGCTGAAGAAGTACAACGCGGACGCCGGCACGCTCGACCCGGACACCGGGTTCAAGCCGAGTGGGACGTTCGGGACGGAGCACCCGATCGGCACCGGCCCGTTCGAGTTCGTCTCGTGGACCCGTGAGGACCGGCTCGTCCTGAAGCGCTTCGACGGTTACTGGGGCGACAAGGCCAAGCTCGACCAGCTGATCATCCGGCCGATCGCCGACAACGCGGCGCGGCTCCAAGCGCTTCAGAACGACGAGATCCAGGGTTACGACCTGGTCGAGCCGCAGGACGTCGCGACGATCCAGGGGGACGACAACCTGAAGATCCTCGACCGCCCTGCGTTCAACGTCGCTTATGTCGGCATCAACCAGAAGAAGGCGCCGTTCGACAACCTCAAGGTGCGGCAGGCGATCGCCTACGGGCTGGACCGTGAGGCCGTCGTCAACAACTTCTACGGCGGCCGCGGCGTGGTCGCCAAGGAGATGATGCCGCCCGAGGTCGAGGGCTACGCCGACGACGTCACGGAGTACAAGTACGACCCGGCCAAGGCGAAGCAACTCCTGCAGGAGGCCGGCGTGAAGATGCCGCTCAAGGTCGACTTCTGGTACCCGAGCGACGTGTCACGGCCGTACATGCCGAACCCGAAGAACAACTTCGAGGCCTTCTCCGCGAGCCTGAACAAGTCCGGCTTCAAGGTCGTCCCGCACACAGCACCGTGGGATCCGGACTACCTCGGGCGGGTCGACGAGGGGACCGCCGGCGACCTCCACCTGATCGGGTGGACGGGCGACTTCGCCGATGCGGACAACTTCATCGGGACGTTCTTCCAGGACTACAGCCCGCAGTTCGGCTTCCGTGACCCGACGCTGTTCAAGATGCTCGACACCGCCGAGGCCGAGGCGGACCGGGCGAAGCGGATCGACCAGTACAAGGAGGCGAACCGGCGGATCATGGAAGAGCTCCCGGCGGTCCCGTACGCGCACACCAAGCCGGCGCTCGCCTTCCGGAAGGACGTGAACGGGTTCATTCCGAGCCCGACCACGAACGAGCTCTTCTCGACGGTCACGATCGGATAGCACGGAGGCACAGCAGAAGCTAACGAGAGCGAGCAGGCGGCGGATGTAGGGCGATGTTGCGCTTCGTCATCCGCCGCCTGCTCCTCTTGTTCCCGATCCTCGTCGGGCTCTCGATCCTCGTCTTCCTCTGGGTCCGGGCGCTGCCGGCCAGCCCCGCTGTGTCGCTGCTCGGCGAGCGCGCCACACCCGAGTCCGTCGCGCGGATCGAGCGCCAGTACGGCCTCGACAAGCCGATCTATGTCCAGTACTGGCGCTACGTCAAGACGGTGGCCGAGGGCGACCTCGGCACGACGATCCGTTCCCGCCGGCCGGTCACCGACGAGCTGAAGGAGCGTTTCCCCGCCACGATCGAGCTGACCGTCGCGGCGCTGATCTTCGCAACCGTCTTCGGGATCCCGCTCGGCTTCGTCGCGGCCAAGCGATACGGCACGTGGGTCGACCACGCGAGCCTTGTCACGTCGCTCATCGGGATCTCGATCCCCGTCTTCTTCCTGGCGATCCTGCTCAAGTACGTCTTCGCGGTGAAGCTCGGGCTCTTACCGACGGTGGGGCGGATCTCCGTCCTGATCGACATCCCGCACCCGACGAACTTCTACCTCGTCGACGCGATCCTGGCGGGCGACCCGGAGGCGTTCTGGGACGTGAGCAAGCACCTGATCCTCCCGGCGATCGCGCTCGGTTCGATTCCGCTGGCGATCATCGCCCGGATCACCCGCGCCGCCGTGCTCGACGTCCAGAACGAGGACTACGTCCGCACTGCGCGCGCGAAGGGCCTGCCGCCGCGGCAGGTCGACATTCGCCACATCTTCCGGAACGCGCTGCTCCCGATCACGACGATCATCGGCCTGCAGACGGGCCTGCTGCTCTCCGGCGCGGTGCTGACCGAGACGATCTTCGCCTTCCCGGGGATGGGCACCTGGCTCGTCGAGGCGATCCGGCAGCGTGACTACCCGATCCTGCAGGGCGGGATCCTCTTCGTCTCCCTCGTGTTCGTGACGGTCAACCTGGTGGTCGACATCTCGTACGCGCTGATCAACCCGCGGATCCGCGTCTCGTGAGCATCGCCCAGGCAGAAGCGCAAGAGATCCAACTCGAGGCGCCGAGCGGCCTCTGGAGCGAGGCCTGGCGCCGGCTGCGGCGGAACCCCGGCGCGATCGCGGGCTTCGTGCTCGTCGGGATCTTCCTCTGCTTGGCGATCTTCGCGCCGATCATCGCGCCGGAGGATCCGCGCGGCGCCGGCGTCGACGACCTCCTGAACCGGCGCGGCCCCGTGTGCTGTCCCGGCCCCTCGCCCGAGCACCTCTTCGGCCTCGACGAGCAGGGCCGCGATGTCTTCTCGCGCGTCGTCTACGGCGCCCGCTACTCCCTCGCGATCGGCCTCGTCTCCGTCGCCGTCGGCCTATCGGTCGGACTCTTCTTCGGCGCGCTCGCCGGCTACTTCGGGGGGTGGGTCGACTCGCTGATCATGCGCGCCACGGACATCATGCTCTCGATCCCGGGCCTGCTCCTGGCGATCGGGCTCGTCGCCGTCCTGGGCCAGGGGATCTGGCAGATCATGATCGCGGTCGGCGTCACGCAGATTCCGATCTTCGCCCGGCTCTTACGCGGCTCGATCCTCGCGACCAGGGAGGCGGACTACGTCCTGGCAGCACGGTCGATCGGTGTCCCTGGCCGCGCCATCCTCGGCGCGCACATCATCCCGAACTCGATCTCGCCCGTGATCGTCCAGGGCACCCTGGCGATGGCGACGGCGATCATCGACGTCGCCGCCCTCGGCTTCCTCGGCCTCGGGCCCCAGGATCCGGCGACGCCGGAGTGGGGGACGATGCTCACCGAAACGACGAGGTACCTCCAGACGGCGCCGCACCTGGCGCTCATCCCCGGCACCGTGATCGTGATCTCCGTCCTCGGGTTCAACTTAATCGGAGACGGGCTTCGCGAGGCCCTCGACCCGAGGTTCCGTGGTCGCGCCTAGCGCTCCTGGCCGGCAGGAGCTCCCGCCGGGCGGAGCCCGGCTCCGCCACCGCCTGCCGCAGCTGGCGCCGCACCCCCAGCGACGACCCGGGAGCGCTAGGCATGCGTAGGCCGCTCCTCTCCGTCGACGGCCTCGAGATCCGGTTCTGGACCGGGCGCGGGATCATTCACGCCGTCAACGGGGTCTCGTTCGACATCGCACCCGGCGAGACGCTCGGGATCGTCGGCGAGTCGGGTTGCGGGAAAAGCGTCACCTCGCTCGCCCTGCTCGGAATCCTCCCGCGCGCCGGCCGCGCGACCGCGGGCACGGCGATGTTCGGCGGCCAGGACCTGCTGCAGCTCTCGGACGACGACCTGCGGACGATCCGCGGCAAGGAGATCGCGATGATCTTCCAGGACCCGATGACGAGCCTGAACCCGGTGCTCACGATCGGGAGCCAGATCCGCGAGCCGCTCGAGACGCACTTCGGGATGGACCGGAGCGAAGCGAACAAGCGCGCGGCCGAGCTGATCGACCGCGTTGGCATCCCGGGGGCGAAGACGCGGCTCAAGGACTACCCGCACCAGTTCTCGGGCGGGATGCGGCAGCGGGCGATGATCGCCATGGCGCTGGCCTGCGAGCCGAAGCTGCTGATCGCCGACGAGCCGACGACCGCACTCGACGTCACGATCCAGGCGCAGATCCTCGACCTGCTTCGCGAGCTCGTCGCCGAGCGGAACACTGCGCTGATCCTGATCACGCATGACCTCGGCGTGGTCGCGGGGATGTGCCAGCGCGTGAACGTGATGTACGGCGGGATGTTCATGGAGACCGGCTCCGCGCGGCAGGTCTTCGAGCGGCCGCGCCACCCATACACGCTCGGCCTGCTCCAGAGCGTCCCGCGTCTCGACGCCGCACGGAAGTCCGCGCTCCATCCGATCGAGGGCAACCCGCGCGACATGCTCTCGCCGCCGCGGGCCTGCCCGTTCCAGCCGCGGTGCCGCTACGACGTCGAGGAGTCGAGCAAGTCGGTGCCGCCGCTCGTCGAGCTTGAGCCCGGCCACCTGGTCGCCTGCTTCAACCCTGTGCCGGGGGAGGAGTGGCAGCGGTCGCGCGAGGCGGCGCTCGCGAAATGAGCACGTACGGCGAAGGCAACGGCTTCGCCGGCGAAGCCGGCATGGCCTCTGACCGGCGCCGTCAAGACGGCGCCTTGGTCGAGATCGACGACCTGAAGGTCTACTTCCCGATCAAGAGCGGCCTCTTCCTCGACCGCCACGTTGGCGACATCAAGGCCGTCGACGGCGTCTCGCTCTCGATCAAGCGGGGCGAGACCGTCGGCCTCGTCGGCGAGTCCGGCTGCGGGAAGTCGACCGTCGGCCGGGCGATCCTCCGCCTCTACGAGCCGACTGACGGCCGGATCGTCTTCGACGGCCAGGACATCACGAAGCTCGGCGAGTCCGAGCTCCGGCCGCTGCGGCGGCGGATGCAGATGGTCTTCCAGGATCCGTACTCGTCGCTGAATCCGCGGCACTCGGTGGGCAGGATGGTGAGCGAGCCGATGCGTGTCCACGGCCTCGGCGGGCGCCGGTCGACGAACGCGCGGGTCCGCGAGCTGCTGCAGACGGTGGGGCTCCCTGCCGACGCAGGGTCGCGCTACCCGCACGAGTTCTCCGGCGGGCAGCGCCAGCGGATCGGCCTCGCGCGCTCGCTGGCGATGAACCCGGACTTCATCGTCGCCGACGAGCCGGTCTCGGCGCTCGACGTCTCGATCCAGGCGCAGATCATGAACCTGCTCGAGAACCTCCAGAAGGAGTTCGAGCTCACCTATCTGTTCATCGCGCACGACCTCGCGGTCGTCCGCCACATCTCCGACCGGATCGCGGTCATGTACCTCGGCAAGATCGTCGAGATCTCGCCGGCCGACGAGCTCTACGCCAGGCCGCTCCACCCGTACACGATCTCGTTGCTCTCCGCCGTGCCGATCCCGGACCCCGTCGTCGAGCTCCAACGCGAGCGGATCCTCCTCGTCGGTGACCTGCCGAGCCCGGCGAACCCGCCGGCCGCCTGCCGGTTCCACACCCGGTGTCCGTACGTCCAGCCGACGCGCTGCACCGACGAGGAGCCGCTGCTCCGCCGGCTCTTCGAGGGCCAAGTCGTCGCCTGCCACTATGCCGAGGACATCCAGGCCGGCCGGATCCAGCCCAAGGAGCGCAAGCCCGTGCTCGAGGCCGAAACGGGCATCCCTAGATAGGGGGAGTTCAGCTTTATCCACAGGCGGCCGATACGTGGGTCGTGGACGCTGCAGAGCGCAAAGAGATCCTGTCGCGCTACATGGACCACTCGCGTCGCTTCGAGGCTGTCGCCCAGCGGCGGACGTCGACCGGCGCGGGCGAGGTCATCCCCTTCACGGCCCCGCTCAAGGAGCTCGAGCAGGAGCCGACCGCCCGGGAGATCGAGGTTTTGCAGCTGATCTCCGAGGGCCTCGTCAACCGGGAGATCGGCCATCGCCTCTTCCTGTCGGAGGAGACGGTGAAGTCTCACGTCCGACATCTGCTCGCAAAGCTGCAGGCGCGGAGTCGCGCCCATGCCGTCGCCGTGGGCTTCCGGCGCGGTCTGATCGCCTAGCGGCAAAAACCGCCCGCGAATTTTTCTGAACTTTAGCTAGCGGGAGAGCCCGCTCTTCCACACCTTGTGGACGAATCCCTCAACAGGGGGATGCCCACAACTGTGGAAAAACGGAGACTCCGACCCTGCTCTGCTACCAGGGCTTGAGTCCACCGCCGAGCGCAGCGACCCCAAGCGTCGCCAGCAGAGCGGTGATTCGAGTCGCGAGATGCAGCACCTCGACAACCTCCAACTAGGGAACTAACGGCAAGGCGGAGCGTATACCCCTTTCGGGTGAGTTTCAAGCAGGTTTTCGATATTTATGACCGTGCCGCGGCAGACCTCTCTCCAGACACTCAGGGCTCGCGCCTGGCCGCAGATCTGGGGTGGTGGCGGCCCACAGATCCTTCTTATCTACGCGGTTAGCCTCGCCGCACTTGCCGCTGTTCTGGTTGTCGCTCTACTGACGGCGGGCGTGCGGCTCGAAGGTCCGGTCTGGCAGCTCGCGATTCTCGCAGCTGTCGCAGTTGTGGCCGAGCGCCAGCCGGTGCGGATCACCCCAAATACAGAGATCACCGTCTCGGTCTTGCCTATGCTTTTCGCGGCAGTGGTTTACGGGCCTCTCGACGCGATCGTCGTTGGGGCCGTTGGCCTGGTAGCTGACCTCCGAGCGCCGTACGTGCGGTGGTTGATCTGGACGGCGACGCGAGCACTCGCCGGTGGACTGGCCGGCTTGGTCATCATTGCGCTTCTCCCCAGCAACGCCGCGGTCGGGGAACTTATCCTCGCGGTCTTGGCAGCTGCTGCCATCGAGGCATTGGTTGACTCTGGCCTTGGCGCGGTCACAGTCGCTCTCCGCGGCACTGGCTCGTACGGCGCTTTCCTTCGCTCAGTGCAGCCTGTCCTGCTCTCAAGCTTGGCCGTCTACGTGCCAGCGATAGTCGTGCTCGCCTACGCCTATGGGCAGGCCAGCGAGTGGACCGTTCTACTCTTCTTTGCGCCTGGATTTGCGGCTCATAGCCTCTATCGCCTCTATCGCCAACAACGAGAAGCAGCGGAGGAGCTGGCCGCGGCAAACGTGCGCTTACAGCGGGCAAACCTGTCTTTTGCTACGGCGTTGGTGGCCACACTCGATGCACGAGACCGATACACCGCTGGACATTCGGCTGCCGTCGCGATCTACGCACGTGACATCGCTACTCGCATGGGGCTGTCGGAGGAAGATCAGCAGCTCGCGCATCTCTGCGGGCTCGTCCACGACATTGGGAAGATCGGTCTTCCGGCCGGTCTCCTCGAGAAGCCCGGCGCTCTTACGCTCGAGGAACGTCGGCAAATGGAGAAGCATTCCGAGATCGGGGAGAGGATTCTCGCGAAAGTAGACGACTATGGCGAGATCGCCAGCATTGTTCGCCATCACCATGAGCGCGTGGATGGTGAGGGTTACCCGGATCGCATCGGGGGCCCGGCGATACCTCTGATCTCACGAATCATCGCCGTTGCCGACGCGTATAACGCAATGACCTCAGATCGGCCATACCGCGATGCGATGCCGAGTCGGGTGGCACGTCTACGCCTTGCTCAGGCCGTAGGCTCGCAATTCGACACGACGATTGTGGCTGCATTCGAGGCGATCCTCGCGACGGCAACCGAGGAATACCGGTCAGGAACACGGCTCGATTTTGGCCTTGAATCGTCGCGACATCCCGAGTTGCGGGTCGCGGTAGCTACGGTCGCGTAAGCCACAACGCGACTGCGTCAGCCCGACTTCGCGCCCCGAGCTTCTCGTAGGCGTGACGCAGGTGCACCTTGACGGTGGATTCGCTGATAAACAGGGCATTCGCAACGTCGCGATTTGACGCACCGGCAGCGACGAGGTCAAGCACTTGCGCCTCACGGGCTGTCAACACCCCTCCACCACGCCTGCTTTCCGTGCCTGGGGCGCCGTACTTCTTGGCGAGGTGCAAATCGTTCGCGGATTTGAGTAGTCGAACGATCGCGCCCGGGGCGACCGATTGGAGACTCTCAAGCAATCGCGGATGGCTGCGGTACGCAACGACGATACTGTCGAAATTCCCTAGGCGAGTCGCGGCATCCCAGGCTGCGTGCGTCAGGTTCTGCTTAAGCACGCGCTTGCTGGTGCAAATGGCGCGAATGCAAGGTCCAAGCACCTGAACCATCAGTGCGGAGGCCGAAACGCCCTCAGCTTCCTCCAGGATCTCCAATGCGAGTTTGCATTGTCCGGCGCACGCGAGAGCGACAGCTCTGCTGGTGAGCATCTCGGCATAAAGAGGGGCGGCCGGGCGGTCGGGAAGCAACGTAGGGTCGCAGGCGGCAGCGGCGTCATCAAATCGGCCCGTAGCGAGCAGTAGCCGGGATCGCAGTGCGGCGATGTTGCACTCAAGGTGGAGGTCGCCGCAAGGTGGAACGGCGGCATGAGCACGGTGAAGGTCTTGCAGTGCCTGCGCGAAGTGGCGTAGACCGAGTCGAGCCCCGGCCAGATCAATGAGCGCATAGGGCCGCCCGAAATCAAGGCGGCTCTGCCGGAGCTGCAGCTCAAGATCTTCTGCGATACGAAGCGACCGAGCGTATGAGGCGTTGAGAGTAAGAGTGTTTGTAAAAGCGTGAAGCACCGCTGTCGTGATCACTGGGTTGCTGACGATTCTTATGAGCTGGAGGTGTGGCTCCACGGAGACGATCGCCTCGCTTATCGCTCCCGAGCGCGCAGCCGCGATGAGAGTTATTGCCACTCGCCGAAGCCGTTCTGCAGCGCTGTCGGGTTCATGGGCTTCGAGTTGTTGCAACACCTCAGATGCGCGAGGGAAGTCAAGCTCAGAAAGCGCCGAATAGAGGCCGAAGAGTGCTTCTCGGCGAGCACCTTCGGTGATCGCCGCCTCAAGTGCGCGGTCGAAGTGCTCGACGCCGATTACCTCTCTGCTCGAGAGAAGAGCCCCATGACCTGCTCGGAGATGGGCTCGTGACGCGAGCGGATGCGCGGCAGGGAGCTGGCGGGCCGCTTGTACAGCCAGTTCCTCCGCTTCCCGGTGGTGGCCGACTCGGAACTCGACCTCTGCCTCGGCCAGGTCTAGGACTGGCCCGTAGCACTGGAGCGAGGCTGCCGCGTCGAGCCAGCGGACGATTGTTGCGATTCTTCCGAGATCGACGAGCTGCTCCAGCGCCTGCTCCAGGGCGGAACCGACGAGACCCGGCTCTCTAAAACGGATCCCCAGCTCGACCGCCTCATCCCAGCGATCGATCTTGAGTAGCAATTCGCCGACTTCCCTCGCCTCCAGGCGCTGCATCGCCGAATCGGAAAATGAGTGATCTCGCAGAGGCCCTGCGAGGAGTGGGTGAATCTCAAAGATCCCTCGAGTGGGCTCCGTCAAGACCCCTGACCTCAGGCCTTCCGCGAGGACATCGTCGGCCGTCGCTCCGATGACCGTCGCGGCGAAGGCCGAATCGAAGGAGCCGACAAGCGAGAGCCGTGCGAGCGCCTTGCGCGCGTCGGCTGTGAGTTCGCAAAGCAGCTCTTGAGCGAAGTAATCGTAGAGCTCGTCAGGCAACGACTCCGTCGATAGCGTTTGGTTGGCCTTCATCCCGTACAGGCCGAGGACGGCTGGCCAGCCACGAGCTCTGGCCAGGACCGCACCGATCTCATCCCCTCGTCGATCGATGACTGCGTGAGCTTCTCCGTCCTCCATTGCCAGAGCTCGCCGGTCGATCTCGAAGATCTCGTCGTAGAGGATTCGCCGGGCCGTTGCCCAGCTCGGGCGCCGCCGGCTCGTGATCAGCACCTGGATCGGCGTGAGCTGCGTCAACAGGTCGACGAATCGCTCCGACGCTGCCGACTCCATCGCGAACTGGTAGTCGTCGATGGCGAGCCAGGCGTCCTCAGGCCACTCCTGCACGTCCTCGGCGAATAGCTCGGCCAGGATGTCGACGTCCTCCTCGGGGTGGCCGGTCGCACGGATCCGCTCGCGCATGCGCTTGCCTGCGTCCGGCACCACGAGGCTCACCGCCTCCGCGACGCCGGCCGCCAGCGCCGCGACGTCGGCCGTCGCCGGCCCGCCGCGGTACCAGACGTCTCGTCGTTCCGGCTCGCCCAGCCACTCGCGCGCGAGGGTCGTCTTGCCGTAGCCGGCAGGGGCGATGAGCATCCGAACGGGCGAGACGCTCTCGTCGAGCATCGCCGTCAGGCGCGGGCGGCGAATGATCCGTCGCCTTGCCGTTCCGAGCTCTACCGCCATTAGGACGCCCGAAGGCTAAACGGCTGACGGAATTACGGGGGATCCGCGCCTGCGCCCGGGACGCAGGCGCGGTGCCGTCAGTCCCCCGAGCCGGAGGTAGCCGGCCCGAGGCTGTTCGAAAGCGGGTCTTCGCCCGTCAGCAGCCGGTAGGCGACCGGAATCTGCCGGCGGCGGGCGACGCCGAGCTTCTGGCGCAGCACATCGCAGTGCGCCTTCGCCGTTCGGGGCGAGATTCCAAGCCGCTCACCGACCTCCTCGTTCGAGCACCCTGCTGCGATCAGCTCGATCACCTGACGCTGCCGGTCGGTGATGCTCGTCGGGACTTTCGTGAGCGCTTCCTGCATGGCGCTCGACGCTAACAGTGAGAAAGCGCGGCGACTATTGACCGGAAGGCGTATTTCGAGGTCTACGCCTCGACGGGCGCGCGCTCTGCGGCCGCGACGGCCAGCGCCGGGCCCCAGGCGGCCAGCGGCGACATCTCGCCGTCCCGGCCGTTGAGTCCGCGGAAACCGAGCGCGTGCTCGGCCTGCATCATTTTGTGGATCTGCGTCGTGCCCTCGTAGATGATCGGGGCGCGCGCGTTCCGGAAGTAGCGCTCGATCCCGTACTCGGCCGAGTAGCCGTAGGCGCCGTGCACCTGGATCGCGAGGTGCGCCGCACGGAACGCCGACTCGGTTGCGTGCCACTTCGCCAGCGACGTCTCGCGGGTGTTGCGCTTGCCCTCGTTCTTCATCCAGGCGGCCTGCATGACGAGGAGCTTCGACGTCTCGTAGCCGAGCACCATCTCGGCGATCATGTCTTGCACGAACTGGTAGCGGCCGATCTCCTGGCCGAAGGCCTGTCGCTCGCGTGCGTACTCGACCGACCGCTCGAGGCACGCTCGGACGACGCCGCACGCGCCGGCGGCGACCGTGAAGCGGCCCTGGTCGAGCCCGTACATGGCGATCTCGAAGCCCTGGCCCTCCTCGCCGACGAGGTTCTCGGCCGGCACCTCGACGTTCTCGAAGAAGAGCTCGCCGGTCGAGCCGGCCCAGATCCCGAGCTTGTGCTCGGTGTCCCGCGTCGTCACGCCCGGCCACTCGCGCTCGACGATGAAGGCCGAGATGCCCTTGTGTTTCGCGGCCGGGTCGGTCTTCGCGAACACGAGCTGGTGGTCGGCCACCGTCGCGTAGGAGATCCAGTTCTTCTGGCCGTTCAGGACGTAGGTGTCGCCCTCCCGCCGCGCGGTCGTCTTCATCGCGGCGACGTCGGAGCCCGCGGCCGGCTCGGTCAGGCCGAAGCACGCGAGCTTCGAGCCCTGCGCCTGCGGGACGAGATAGCGCTGCTTCTGCTCCTCCGACGCGTATTTGAGCAGCGAGAGCGAGTTGAGGCCGACGTGGACCGAGATCAGCGTCCGGAATGCCGCCTCGCCGCGCTCGATCTCTTCGCAGGCGAGCGCCTCCGAGACGAAGTCGAGGCCGGCGCCGCCGTACTCCTCCGGGATCACGATCCCGAGCAGCCCGAGCTCGGCCATGCCCTCGATCGCGCCGAGGTCGAGCTTGTGGTTGATGTCGTTCTCGACTGCGTTCGGAAGGACACGGTCATCGACGAAGTTACGGACTGTGTCCTGGATCAGCCGCTGCTCGTCGGTGAGCTCGAAATCCATGCCGCCGCGCAGTCTACGGATGGTCGGAATCCGCGTGGATCGGGCTATGCTGAGAATTGACTGACGAGTCAATCACCTTTCGAGCGAGGACGAAATGGCAGTGATCGAAGACCCGACGTCGGCGGCGACCGGCGTCTCGTTCGCGTTGACCGACGAGCAGCGCGAGTTGCGCCAGCTGGCGCGCGAGTTCGCGGAGAAGGAGATCCGGCCGAAGGCGGCCGAGTACGACGAGAACTCGACCCACCCCGCGGACATCATCGAGAAGGCGCACACAGTCGGCCTGATGAACCCGCACATTCCCGAGGAGTACGGCGGGCTCGGCCTACCGGGCTTCGACGGGATGCTGGTCGGCGAGGAGCTCTCCTGGGGGTGCGCGGGCATCGCCGTCTCGATCGTCGCGAACACGCTCGGCGCCGCGCCGGTGATGATCTCCGGCAGCGACGAGCAGAAGCAGGAGTGGCTGCCGCCGCTGATCGAGCGCCCGATCCTCTGCTCGTTCGGGCTCAGTGAGCCGAACGCCGGCTCCGACGTCTCCGGGATCCAGACGACGGCCGTTCGCGAGGGCCACGAGTACGTCGTCAACGGCTCGAAGATGTTCATCACGAACGCCGGCAAGGCCGACTGGCTGGTCGTGTTCGCGTCGACCGACAAGAGCCAGGGCCACCGCGGCCTCTCCGCCTTCATCGTCCCGACCGACCTTCCGGGGGTGACGGTCGAGAAGCACCTGGACAAGATGGGCCAGCGCGCGACGGATACGTCGGCCCTTGCGTTCCAGGATGTCCGGATCCCGCTCGAGTACCGGCTCGGCGAGGAGGGCGAGGGCTTCAAGATCGCGATGAAGACGCTCGACTTCACCAGGCCCGGCACTGCCGCCGGCGCCGTCGGGGTCGCCCAGGCCGCGTTCGACTACTCGGTCGAGTACGCGAAGGAGCGCGTGCAGTTCGGGCAGCCGATCGCGATGAACCAGGGCGTCAACTTCCTGATCGCCGACATGGCGACCGAGATCGAAGCCGCGCGGCTGCTCGTCTGGCAGGCGGCGTGGCTCTCGGATCAGGGCAACCGCGCGACGCTGCAGTCCTCCTTCGCGAAGCGGTTCGCCGCCGACACGGCAATGAAGGTGACGACCGACGCCGTCCAGATCTTCGGCGGTTACGGCTACATCAAGGAGTACCCGGTCGAGAAGCTCATGCGGGACGCCAAGCTGTTCCAGATCTACGAGGGCACCTCGCAGATCCAGCGCTTGGTCATTGCGCGTGAGATCTTCCTGCCGCGTGGCGATTGAGATCGACCTCAGCGGGCGGGTCGCCCTCGTAACCGGGGGATCGCGGGGCCTCGGCCGCGCGGATGCGCTGACGCTCGCGCGGGCAGGCGCCGACGTCGTGATCGCGGACATCCTCGTCGAGTCGGACGAGTCGGGCGACGCGGACCGCTACGGGCCGTTGGCTCAGGCGGCGCGGTCGCAGGGGATGATCCACACCGAGGAAACGGCGCAGGAGATCGTCGGCATGGGCCGCCGCGCTTTCGCCGTGAAGTGCGACGTCACGGACGCGGCCCAGGTCGAGAGCGCCGTCTCGCGCGCGGTGGAGGAGCTCGGCTCGGTCGACATCCTCGTCAACAACGCCGGGACGCTCGACCACGTCGGGCAGATCGAGAACCAGGTGCCGGAGATGTGGGAGCGCGATCTCCGCGTCAACCTCACGGGCGCCTTCAACTGTTGCCGCGCCGTCTGGCCGCACATGAAGGAGCGGGGGTGGGGGCGGATCGTGAACATGGCCTCCGTCGCCGGGACGCTCGGCGGCTTCGGCCAGGCGAGCTACTCGACGACGAAGGCGGGGCTCCTCGGCCTCACCAAGTCACTCGCGCTGGAGGGCGCCCGCCACGGCATCACCGCGAACGCGATTGTCCCCGGGATCATCGGCACCGAGGCCTTCCACATGGCCAGCGCCGAGATGAACGAGCGGATCATCAAGCGGACGGCGCTCCGGCGGCCCGGCGACCCCCAGGACATCGCGAACGCGATCGCCTTCCTGAGCTCGGACCTCGCGTCCTACATCACCGGCGTGGGCCTCAACGTCTCCGGCGGGGTAGAGCTCTTCACGTTCTGAGTCTTCACCGTCTAAAGCCATATGAAGACCGACCTGTCTCGGCTGTAGACTGGCCAACTTGTACGCCGAGGCCGGGTCTCGGGCGGTGTACCTCCGCCGAAAGCGTGCTGCTCGAAAGCGGCTCGTCTGGCAATGGTCCGTCCTCGTCGGTGTGCTGCTGGCGATCGCGATCCTTGCGCTGAGCCTAGGCTTCGCAGGCTCCACCAAAAACCTGCCGGCCGGCACGACGATCGCCGGCGTCGACGTCGGTGGTCTCTCCTCGAATGAGGCGATTTCCCGGCTCAAGGGCCGGTACGAGTTGCTGAAGACGACACCGGAGGTCTTCATGGCCGGGCCGCGGCGCTGGCGGATTCGGCCGAACGAGATGATCCTCGAGGTCGACTGGGCCGCTGCGGTCGAGACCGCGCGGCGCCAGGGCGACGGCTTCGCGCCCGTGCGCGGCCTGCGCCGCCTCGGCACCCGGTTCTTCGGCACGGACGTGACGCCTCGCGCGCGTGTGTCCGAGGCGGTCCTCTCGCACCGCCTCGACATCATGGGTCGGCGGATCGACCGGCCGCAGCGCGACGCCGCGATCCGGTTCCGCGGCCTGCGTCCGGAGATCGTCCGGGGCGCGACCGGTCGGACGCTCAATCGGCAGGCGGCGGCGCGGCTGATCGTCGCCTCGCTCGTCTCGCTCGACCGGGCGTCGGCGATCCTGCCTGTGCGGATCCAACAGCCCGACGTGACCGTGGCCGACCTCGAGCCCGCCGCCGAGCAGGCGCGAGTCGCAACCTCGGGCCCGGTTCGGCTCACGCTCGGCCCGACGCGGTGGCGGATTCCGCGCTGGCGCATCGCGAGGCTGCTCGACCTGCCGGAGAACGGCCGGACGTCGCTCGCGATCGGCGGCCCCGGCGCCAACGAGTTTTTCAAGCGCTTCCGCGCCGAGGTCGACCACCCGCCGCGGGACGCGCGGTTCGTCGTGATGCCGTCCGACCGAATCACGATCGCCCCGGCGCAGCCCGGACTCCAGCTCGACGTGGACGCGGCCGCGAAAGCAATCCTCGCCGCCGCGCTCTCGCCCACCGACCGGGTCGCGCGGCTCAAGGTCGCGACCGCGAGGCCGGAGCGGACGACGCGCGAGGCGCGCGCTATGGGGATCACCGGGCGCGTCGCCGGCTACACGACCTACTACGGCGGCGACGCGAACCGCGTCCACAACGTCCAGCTTGTCGCGAAGCTGGTCGACGGCGCGACGATCGCACCCGGCGCGACGTTCTCGTTCAACGACGCGACCGGCGAGCGCTCGGCCGACAAGGGCTTCGTCGAGGCCCCGGTGATCATCAACGGCGAGCTCCAGACCGGTCTCGGCGGCGGTGTCTGTCAGGTCTCGACGACCGTGTTCAACGCTGCGTTCGAAGCAGGCTTGCCGATCGTCTCGCGGACGAATCACGCGCTCTACATCTCGCACTACCCGCAGGGCCGCGACGCGACCGTCAACTACCCGGACATCGACCTCAAGTTCACGAACGACACCGGGCACTGGCTGCTCGTCCGGACGTTCGTCGGCTCCTCGGCGCTGACCGTGAAGCTCTACGGGACACCTCAGGGGCGCCGAGTCGAGGCGGAGACCGCGCCGCTCGAGGAGACCGGGCCGGCGACCGAGAAGCGCATCCCCGATCCCACGATCTGGGTCGGGGAGAAGGTCCTGGAGGAGTCCGGTCAGCCGTCGCGCGAGACGAGCGTCACGCGGCGGGTCTACTCCCGCAACGGAAAGCTGCTGTCGGAGACGACGTGGAGCTCCTCCTACCGGGCCGAGCCGAACGTCTACCGCTACGGGACGAAGCCACGCCCGAAGGAGCCGCCGCCCAAGCCGAAGGACAAGAACCCGCCGCCTCCGCCGCCTCCTCCTCCGCCGAGCGACCCTACGCCGCCTCCTCCTCCGCCGCCTCCGCTCGGGTGATCTCCTCGCGGAGCCACTCCGGGACGCGCGTCGGGCGGAACGTCTTCGCGTCGACGCAGGCGTGCCCTGTCCAGCCGTCGGCGATCGTCTCGCTGTCCCGCTCGATCGCATACTCGTAGCGGAACCGCGCGCCGCGGACGTCCACGCAGCGGGCGTGCAAGTCGAGCCGGTCGTCGAAGTACGCGGGCTTGAGGTAGCGCACGTGCGTCTCGATCGTCATCGCCTCCACGCCGTCGTCGCGCAGCGACTGGTAGCCGTTCCGGAACCGATCGAGGTAGTTGACGCGCGCGACCTCGAACCAGACGAGGTAGTGGCAGTTGTTCGCAATCCCCTGCGCGTCAGTCTCGGCGAACCGCACGCGGATCTCGGTGTGGAAGTGGAAGCCGTCGATGGCGAGACTCTAAGCGTGAGTGTGCAGCGCCTCACCGACCTCGTGCGCGACCGCGGGCCGGCCGTCGTCCTTACGGGCGCCGGCATTTCCACGGAGAGCGGCATCCCCGACTTCCGGTCGCCGACCGGCATCTGGGCGCAGTACGACCCGGAGGAATACGCGACGATCCAGGCGTTCCGCGCCGACCCCGTGAAGGTCTGGAGCTTCTACTCGCTCCGCTACGGCGCGCTCACCGAGGCACAGCCGAACTCGGGGCACGAGGCGTTGGCGCAGCTCGAGCGCCTCGGTCACGTCCGTGCGGTGGTGACCCAGAACGTCGACACGCTCCACGAGCGGGCCGGGAGTCGCGACGTCGTCGAGGTGCACGGCTCGATCCGTACCTGCTCCTGCCCTGCGTGCGGGCAGCGCTACCTGCGCGACGAGGTGCTCGCGCAGCTCAAGGAGGGGGTCGACGCGCCGCGCTGCGAGGACGACGGAACGGTGCTCAAGCCCGACGTCGTCTTCTTCGGCGAGCTGCTCCCTGAGGCCGCGATCGACCGCGCCTACGAGTTGGCGCGCACGACGCGGTTGATGCTCGTCGTAGGCTCGCAGCTCGAGGTCTGGCCCGTCTCGCAGCTCCCGGCCGCGACGGTGGCCGCGGGCGGGGAGGTGGCGATCGTCAACCGCGGACCGACCTCGTTCGACGCCCGTGCCGCTGTGAAAGTGGATGGGTCGGCCGGCGAGACGCTCGCGTCGCTCGCTCGGGAGCTGAGCTAGGCGGCTGCGCGGCGGAGCTGGCGCTCGGCGAGGACCGTCCGGCACTCGCTGCACACTCGCTGCTCCACCTCGTAGGGCACGCCCGCCCGCTGACGGATCACGTGGGTGGTCACCTCGTGATGCCGATGGGCTCGTGGTCTACGGAAGAGTGTCACGGTGTTTCTCATTCGGCTGAAAGTACGGTTCGCTTTACTGCTTCCCTCGAAATGACGATCAGACCTTTTCGAGGTATGACCTCACTCCTTCGGACGGCCACCGTAGTCGCTTTGTTGGGGCTCGCCGCGGCCTTTACCACTTCCGTACAAGCTTCCCGCGCGCACCGGACGGCAGCCGGATGTGCTCCGGGGTCGCTCAAGAGCCTCGTCACGGGCTCGAGGGCATACGCCGTCGACGCACGAGGGTTGGTACGCGCGTACCGCACGCCGACCGCGAAGCGGGCCTTCGCGCGCTTCGGGCTGCTGAACATCAATGGCGAGCCCACAGTGTTCGCCGCCGTCGAGGCCGTGATGGGGCAGCGGTGCCGCGCAGCCTGGTACCGGGTGCAGCTGCCGATGAAGCCGAACGAGGTGACCGGATACGTCCGGGCGCGGACCGTGAACCTCCGGGTCGTCCGCGGGCGAATCGTCGTCGACCTCTCTGCGCGGAAGGTCGCGCTCTACCGCCGCGGGAAGCTGATGCTCTCGACCAGGGCCGCGATCGGCGCAGCGGCGACACCGACGCCGCTGGGTAGCTACTACGTCAACCAGCGGTTCCGGACCGACGTCGAGGGGCCGTTCGGCTGGGCCGCGATCGGGATCTCCGCGTTCTCGGAGGTGTTGACCGGCTGGGTGCAGGGCGGTCCGGTCGCGATCCACGGGACGAACAATCCGTCCCTCCTCGGCCTCCGAGTCTCGAACGGCTGCATCCGCGTCTCGAACGAGGCGATCCGCCGGCTCTGGCGCCTCGCCCCGACCGGCACGCCCGTGCTAATCCAGGCGTAGCTGGGTAAGGTTGTGCCGATGGCGCAGACGAACAAGCAGAGGGATCTGCTCGGGCGGCTGGGTGACGCTGGCGAGGAGGCGATCTCGCGGGTCGCCGGGTCGCAGACGGCCAACCGGCTGATCGATTCGGTCGGCGGCTTGAAGGAGCGGCTCGACGACATGCAGAAGAAGGTCCGGGGGCTCGACGAGCTCGAGCAGCGGGTGGCGAAGCTCGAGAAGCAGGTCGCCGACTTGAAGCCGAAGCGGTCCTCGTCGTCGTCCCGGAGCCGGGCTTCGTCGACGACGCGGCGCTCCACGCCTCGCAAGAAGCCGCCCTCTAGCTAGGTCTAGCTAGGCACCCGCAGCCGTACGGCATTCGGGACGATCACGAAGCGCGCCGGGGTCGTTCCCGGCTGCTCGCCGTCGAGCTGGATCGGCATGGGCTCGTCGGCCTCGATCGTCACCGCGGCTCCGCGCAGCACCTCGCCCTTGGGGTGCGGGAGGTGTGTGCCCCGGTAGAGCTTCGGCATCACGCGCACGAGCTCGGTCTTCGTCACGTCGCCGATCAGGAGCACGTCGAAGAGGCCGTCGTCCGGCTCGGCGTCCGGCGTGATCTTCATCCCGCCTGCGAGATAGCGGCCGACGGCGACGATCACGTCGTCCATCACCGCCTCGCGGGTCTCGGCATCGACCGCGACACGCAGCGGCACGTTCTGCCAGCGGGCGAAGACAGCGAGGAGTGCGATCGCGTAGGACGCCTTGCCGCCGAGCGCCTTCGTCGTCTCGTTGGCGCGCCGCGCCACCGCGCCGCTCATCCCGACGCTGGCGATGTTCGCGAACCAGGCGGTGCGCTCGCCGCCGTTCGCCTGGTACGTGGCGCGGCCGAGATCGAACGGTTTCGCCTTCCCGTCGATGGCGATCTGGAGCGCTTTTGCGAGCCGCTTCGGGACCTCGTGGGTCCGGGCGAAGTCCCAGCCCGTTCCGCGCGGGATCAGAGCGAGCTCGACGCCCTCGCGGCCGGCGACGCCGTTCACGACCTCGTGAACGGTTCCGTCACCGCCGACGACCACGAGCAGCGACGCGCCGTCGTCCGTGGCCTTCCGTGCAAGATCGCCGAGCTGGCCGGGGCCCTCGGAGAAGATCGCCTCGCCGCGCAGCCCGGCGGCATGCGCGGCACGCGCGATCTCGGGCCAGCGCTTCCCCGTCTTCCCGTTGGCCGACGCCGGGTTGACGAGGAAGACGGTGTCGCTCAGTGGTCGTCCGCCGTGATGGTGCGGAGGGCGAGCTCCGTCATCTGGTCGACTGCCGCCTTCATTTCCTCGTCCGAGATCCGCACGAACTCCCCCTCGACGACGACGTCGCTGACGGTGAGGAGGCAGCCCGTCTGCACCTTGCGCAGCGCCCCGAGTGTGAAGATCACGGACGCCTCCATCTCGACCGCCAGGATGCCGCGGTCGGACCAACGGCCGTACTGCCCGTCGTCGGGGTTGTAGAAGAGGTCGCTCGAGACGATCGGCCCGACCCGAACGGGTTTCCCGAGCTCCTTCGCCGCGTGCACCGCGCCGTGGACGAGACCCCAGTCGGCGGTCGGGACGTGCGGCTCGAAGTTCAAGAGCTTCACGGCGGTCTGGTCGGAGGGCACCGCGGAGACGGCGACGATCAGGTCGCCGAGCGACATGTCGGACTGGAGCCCGCCGCAGGTGCCGACGCGCAGCAGGCGCTTGACACCGAGCTGGACCAGCTCTTCGGTGACGATTGCGGCCGAGGGGCAGCCCATCCCCGTCGCCTGCACCGAGACCGGCTTGCCCTCGAATGTCCCCGTGTAGCCGAGCATCCCGCGTTCGGCGTTCCGTTGGACGGGGTCGTCGAAGAACGTTTCCGCGATGTGCTTCGCCCGGAGCGGGTCGCCCGGGAGCAGGCACACCTCGGCGTAGTCGCCGGGCTCGGCGCGAATGTGGATCGGCATGGACGGGGAAGCCTATTCGGCCCGCGAGGTGGGAAGCGGCGGCAACGATCGGCGCTCGCTCCGTGCACGGCGGTCGCGGATCACGCCGCGAACGCCGAGGAGGACGATCAGCATCAGCCCGCCGCCGACGAGCCCGAACGGCACGAGGAACCAGGCGTAGCTGACACGGCTCTGCCCGCCGGAAGCCGCCTGGCCGGGCACGAGATCGTAGGTCGAGACCATCGGCCCGCGGTTGCCCTGCTTCGGCAGCGGCGCAAAGACCGCTACCGGGAAGACCGAGTCGACCAGCCAGTGGTGGCCGACCTTGCGCATGTCGATCGTCAGGGCGAGCGGGCGTGTCTCCTTCTTCAGGTCAGGCATCACGAGCAGGTCGAGGTTGACCTGGTTCTGGAACGCGTAGTTGACGGTCCAGCCGTGAAACGACTGCCCGGGCCGCACCGGGAAGGGCTGGACCGGGATGTCCCCGGCCCGCCACTGCCGGTCTGTTGCCTGGCCGCGCAGGTTCGGCGTCGCCACGGCATATGCCTCCTCCGGATGGTTCCGCGCCACCGCGGTGGGCACGAAGCGGTCGAGTGACTGGCTGATCTGACGGCGGATCGCCTTCGTCACCTTCAGCGGCTTGTCGCCGCGCGAGGTGTCCACCGCCTGCTGCTTTCCGAACGTGTCGGGCGGCAGCTTGTGTGGGCCGGGCATCGCCTCGATCGCGGTCACGGCGACGACCGCCGCGACGAGCGCGCCGACGCCCCACGCGAGCCGTCGCCGCCGACGCGGTGAGCTGAGAATTCGCCCCATTACGCTCATGAAACCACTAAAACGTTTACGTTGGTGTTAAGCGGCTGTTGCCGCCTTCCCACGGTAGCGCTTGATCTTCGTCCTGTTGCCGCAGACGGACATGGAACACCAGCGCGACGAGAGATTGCGCGACCGGTCGTAGAAGACCCACCCGCAGACTTCGCGTGGGCAGGCCTTCAGCCGCGGCCAGCTGCCGTCGGCCATCGCCATGAACACGACGGCGAGGATGCGGCCGATCGCGCCCTCCAGCCCGCTCGCCTGGGGGAGGAGCGTCGGTGTCGCGTCTCGCTCGAAGCGGATCGAGAGCCGGGCCGCGGCGGACGCGCGTTCGAGGTCGGCGAGCGCCTCCGCGTCGACCTCGCCACCCGCGTTGACGAGCAGGACGCGCCGCAGCGCTTCGCGCAGCTCGAGGGCGCGGTGGAGATCTCCGTCGTCGAGTGGCGCGGCTCCACGCGAGAGGGCGCCGATCCGGATCAGCACGTCGCGGAGCGCGGCCGAATCGGTGAGCTCCTCGATGCCGTTCTCGATGTCGACCGTGTTCACGAACGCCTGCACGAGGCGCATCGGCTCGGGAGCCGGCTGCCTGTCGCCTGGATCTGGAAGCATGCTGTCCTGAGGGTACAGGGAAACGACACCACCGTCACCCTTACGCTGGAATCAGTGGCCGTCACGATCCATGAGCCGACGCTCGACCAGGTGCTCGAGTTTTGCGGGCGCTCTCCGATCGAGCGCGTCTTTCTCGACGAGTCGGCGCGCCGGGGGTTCGGTCGCCTGCTCGCAACGCTGAACGGCGACCGCGTCGAGGCTCTGTGCCATTTCGGCGCCAACATCGTCCCCTCCGGGGAAGGAACGGACGCCTTTGCCGAAGCGGCCGTGCGGTCGAACGCACGCATGATCATCGGCGACGAGCAGGCCGTGACCGAGCTCTGGGAGACGGCCGGCCCGGGCATGCCGCGGCCGCGTGAGGACCGACTGGGGCAGCCGGTGTTCGCGATCGCGGAGGCGCCCGAGCCGGGAGAGTCGGGGCTGCGCGCTGCGATGCCGAACGACCTCGAGCTGCTTCTGCCGGCCTGTGCGGCGACCCACGAGGGCGAGATCGGAGTCGACCCGCTGCGCACGGACGCCACCGGCTTTCGCCGCCGCACCCGCCAGCAGATCGAGGAGAGCCGGTCGTGGGTCTGGATCGAGGACGGGACGATCCTGTTCAAGGCCGAGGCGTCGGCCTGGACGCCCCACGCCGTCCAGCTCCAGCAGGTCTGGGTCGACCCCCCGGTACGCAATCGGCAGTACGGGCAGCGAGGGCTGCGCGACTTGATCCGGCTGCTGCTCACGCGCGTCCCGCGCGTCTGCCTGTTCGTCCGCGCCGACAACCCCGCCGCGATCCGGCTCTACGAGTCCGTCGGGATGGACCGCGCCGGCTCCTACCGGTCTCTGCTCTTCTAAGGCGCGATGGACCGAGCCCTGTTCGTCCGCCACGGCGAGAGCAAGTTCAGCGTGAAGGCGCTCGTGAACGGCGACCCGCATGTGCTCGGGCCGCTGACCGAGATCGGGCGCCAGCAGGCGCGGCAGCTGGGCGAGCGTCTGACCGGCGAGCCGATCGGGCTCTGCATCGTCACCGAGTTTCACCGCACCGTCGAGACAGCGGATCTCGTGCTCGGCGACCGACCGGTCCCCCGGCTCGTCGTCCCGGAGCTCAACGATCCCTTCTACGGGGCGTTCGAGGGCGGGCCGCTGTCCGAGTACCGGAAGTGGGCCGCGACGCACGGGCCCGAGGACGTCCCGCCGGGCGGCGGCGAGAGCCGGCTAGCGATCGCCCGCCGCTACCTCGAGGGCTTCCGGATCGTGCTCGCGCGCCCCGAGCCCACCGTGCTCGTCGTCTGCCACTCGCTGCCGGTCGCGTTCGCGCTTGCCGGTGCCGACGGCCGGGCCCCGAAGGCGAGGATGCCGCTGATCACCTATGCCGAGCCCCACATCCTCTACTCGAGCGATCTGAAGGAAGCCATCGAGCACCTCGAGGCCTGGACGCGCGACCCCGTCTACACATGATCCGGCGTCTGCTTCTCCTCGCCGCGGCAGCGTGGGTCGTCAGGTGGGCGGTGCTCTTCGCGGCGTCGGTGCTCGAGCGGCGCGGGCGACAATAGACCGATGAACCCGAACGAGCTTCGCAACCGCGTCGAGGAGCACGTCCGCCGGCACGACCTGATTCCGTCCGGCGGCGGCGTCCTCTGCCTCGTCTCGGGCGGAGCCGACTCGACCTGCGTCTGGCATGTGCTGCGGGCCCTCGGTTACTCCGTGTCCGCGCTGCACGTGAACCATCGGCTGCGCGGTGACGAATCGGACCGCGATGCCGCGTTCTGCCGGGAGCAGTTCGGCGCCGAGCTGGTCGAGGCGCCGGGGGCGACCGAGGCCGAGCTGAGGGAGCTTCGGTACTCGTTCGCGACCGACCGGCTGCGGGCGACCGGCCACACGGCGACCGACCAGGTCGAGACCGTGCTGTACCGCCTGGTCTCCAGCGGCAAGCCGGGAGGCATCAAGCCGAAGCGGGAGGACTGCGTCGTGCGGCCGCTCCTGACCGTCTGGCGCGCGGAGACGGAGGCCTACTGCCGCGCCGTCGGCATGCCCTTCCGGACTGACTCCTCCAACGCGGAGACGAAGCGCGGCCTCATCCGCGAGCGGATCCTGCCGCTCTTGCGGGAGCTCGACGAGCGCGCGGAGCAGAACCTCCTCGCACTCGCCGAGGGTCGGCCGAGTCGCCTCGACGCGCTGCTCGCGACCACCGCGGGGAGCGCACGGATCGACCTGGGCGGCGGGCTCCAGGCGGTGCGCGAATATGATCGCGTGTGGGTTGAGCGGGGTCCGATGCAGCTGAGCGGCGAGGTGCGTTGGGGGGCCTGGCGGATCAGCTCGAGCGAGCCCGGCCTGCACGTCCGCGGCTGGCGGGCGGGTGATCGGCTCGCGAACCGCTCGAAGAAGGTTCAGGATCTCTTCGTGGACGCGAAGATCCCCAGGTCCGAGCGTGAGGCCTGGCCGCTCGTCGTGCGGGGCGACGAGGTCGTGGCCGTGCCGGGCATCGTCGAGGCAGACGGTGTGAGCGCGGAGCGCGTCGAGTGAGCGAGACGACGCAGGTCGAGCAGGGGATCGGGGAGATCCTGATCGAAGAGGACCAGCTGCGTGAGCGCGTTACCGAGCTCGGGGCCGAGATCTCGGTCGACTACGCCGGCCGCGACCTCCTGTTGGTCGGCGTGCTCAAGGGCGCCGTCTTCTTCATGGCCGACCTGATGCGCTCGATCGACGTGCACTGCGAGGTCGATTTCATGGCGATCTCGAGCTACGGCGCGTCGACGGATTCCTCGGGGGTCGTGCGGATCCTGAAGGACCTCGACACCGCAATCGAGGGGCGAAATGTCCTCGTGGTCGAGGACATCATCGACTCGGGTCTAACTCTCTCGTACCTGATGCGGAACCTGCGCGCCCGGAACCCCGCCTCGCTCGAGGTCTGCGCTCTGCTCACGAAGCCGGACCGGCGCGAGATCGACGTTCCGGTCCGCTACGTCGGGTTCGAGATCCCCAACCGCTTCGTCGTCGGCTACGGACTGGACTTCGCCGAGCGGTATCGAAACCTGCGCTACGTCGGCGTGCTCGGCGACGACGCGATCGTCGGAGGCCACTGAACCACCCCGTATGGGGCAGGTTTTGGGGGTAAGGACACTGCTACCCTGACCGATAGAGACCCGGTATGAACCGATTCTTTCGCTCTGCCCTTTTTCCGCTGATCGTGATCGTGCTGCTCGTCTATCTGGCGAGCCAGGCGCTGATGAACGAGAAGCCGAAGCAGAAGCTCACCTACTCGGAGCTGCAGACGCAGGTCTCGAACCAGGGCGACAGCGGGACGCCGCCGATCAAGGAGATCGTCATCAACCCCAAGAACCAGGAGATGACGGTCGAGTACCAGCCGACCGACGGCGGCGACAAGGGCACGAAGACGAAGGTCGCCTACCCGAGCCCGGAGTCGCTTGCGGCCTTCGAGCGCGACATGCGCACCCACAGCGTCGAGTTCGACTCGAAGAGCATCGGCGGCTCGCCGTGGTGGTCGCTGCTCACCTCGCTCCTGCCGTTCGTGCTCCTGTTCGGCTTCTGGATCTTCCTGATGAACCAGGTCCAGGGCGGCGGCTCGAAGGTGATGAGCTTCGGCAAGAGCCGCGCGAAGCGGATGACGCCGGACTCACCGAAGATCGGCTTCAAGGACGTGGCCGGCGTAGACGAGGCCGTTGAGGAGCTGCACGAGATCAAGGAGTTCCTCGAGAACCCGAAGAAGTTCCAGGCGCTCGGCGCGCGGATCCCGAAGGGCGTCCTGCTCTACGGGCCTCCCGGCACCGGGAAGACGTTGCTCGCGCGCGCCGTCGCCGGTGAGGCGGGCGTGCCGTTCTTCTCGATCTCGGGTTCGGACTTCGTCGAGATGTTCGTCGGCGTCGGTGCCTCACGCGTTCGCGACCTGTTCGAGCAGGCGAAGCAGGCGGCGCCGTGCATCGTCTTCATGGACGAGATCGACGCGGTCGGCCGCCATCGTGGCGCCGGCCTCGGCGGCGGCCACGACGAGCGCGAGCAGACCCTGAACCAGCTTCTCGTCGAGATGGACGGGTTCGAGCTGAAGGACAACATCATCCTGATCGCGGCCACCAACCGGCCGGACATCCTCGACCCGGCGCTGCTCCGCCCGGGCCGCTTCGACCGGCAGATCGTCGTCGACCGGCCGGACCGGAACGGCCGCAAGAAGATCCTCGAGGTGCACGCCAAGGGCAAGCCGATCGCGAGCGAAGTCGAGCTCGACACACTGGCGGCCGGGACGCCCGGGTTCACCGGCGCCGACCTCTCGAATCTCGTCAACGAGGCCGCGCTGCTCGCAGCGCGCCGCGGCAAGAAGACGATCGATCAGGAGGAGCTCGAGGAGGGGATCATGCGCGTGATCGCAGGTCCCGAGAAGAAGACGCGCCTCCTGTCCGAGGAGGAGCGCAAGGTCACGGCCTACCACGAGATGGGCCACGCCCTGGTCGGCCACCACCTCGACCAGGACACGGACGTCCACAAGATCTCGGTCATCTCGCGCGGCCAGGCGCTCGGGTACACGATCTCGCTCCCGCGCGAGGACCGGTACCTGACGCGGAAGTCGACGCTGATGGACCAGCTGGCCGCGACGCTCGGCGGCCGCGCCGCGGAGGAGCTCGTCTTCAACGAGGTCACGACCGGCGCCGCGAACGACCTCGAGAAGGTCACGCACACGGCGAAGCAGATGATCATGCGGTTCGGCATGAGCGAGAAGCTCGGCCCGCGCGTGCTCGGGCGCAACCACGACATGCCGTTCCTCGGGCGCGAGATGAGCGCCGAGCCCGACTATTCCGAAGAGGTCGCGCGCGAGATCGACGAGGAGATCCGCCGGGTGATCGAGGACGCTCACGAGCGCGCGCTCGCCGTGCTCCGGGAGCACATGGACGAGCTGCACCGGCTCTCGGCGATCCTGATCGAGCGCGAGACGATCGACAAGGATCAGTTCCTGCGGCTGCTCGAGGGCGCTTCCCAGGAGGAGGTCTTCCCGGAGGAGACGCCGTCGACGCCGGAGGCAGAGACGCCGAAGGAGCGGCGGCCGGCGCCGAAGCCGAAGCCGTTCCCGGTGCCGGGCGCGATGATGCAGCCGCCGCCGCCCGACCCAGCCAAGAGCTAGCCAGGCTCGAGCCTCCGTTTCTCGCGGCCGCACGGCCGGGTAGAAGGACGCCATGCGGTTCCGGCGGAACGCCGAGCTCGATCCCGGCCAGGTGACCGACGTCCGCGGCCGGCGGATGTCCGGTCCCGGCGGTCTCGCTGTCGGCGGTGGAGGAATCGGCGTCGCCGCGCTCGTGATCTACCTCCTGATCGCGCTCCTCGGCGGCGGGGAGGGTCTCGGGCAGCTCGCGCCGCTCGACGAGCAGCGGATTGGGCAGGGCGACACCCCGAGCGAGGTCTCGCAGGAGTGCCGCACCGGCCAGGACGCGAACGAGCGGGAGGACTGCCGGATCGTCGCCGTCGTGAACTCGGTGCAGCGGTTCTGGAACGACGTCTTCCAGCGCAGCGGCCGGCAGTACCCCTACTCCGACACCGTCTTCTTCACCGACCAGATCCAGACCGGCTGCGGTGTCGCGACCTCGCAGGTGGGGCCCTTCTACTGCCCGCGCGACCAGCTCGTCTACATCGACCTCGGCTTCTTCGACGAGATCCAGTCGCGCTTCGGCGCCGGCGCCGCTCCGTTCGCCCAGGCGTACGTGCTCGCCCACGAGTACGGCCACCACGTCCAGGATCTGCTCGGCGTGCTGGGACGGATCGGGAACGACACGCAAGGACCCGAGAGCCGGGCGGTGCGAACGGAGCTGCAGGCGGACTGCTATGCCGGGGTCTGGGCCGCGCACGCGGTCGAGACGGGTCAGATCGAGGAGCTGACGCAGGAGGACATCAACTCGGCCGTCGACACGGCGGCCGCGATCGGCGACGACCGGATCCAGGCGCAGACCCAGGGGCAGGTGTCCCCGGAATCCTGGACGCACGGCTCGTCCGAGCAGCGTCGCCGGTGGTTCTCGCGCGGCTACGAGCAGGGCAAGCCGGCCGCCTGCGACACCTTCAGCGGCGGAATCTGAGAGTAGGTTGCGCCTGTGCGCGCGCCGGCTGAGCAGCGGTTCCCGCGGCCCTCCGTCATGGGGGTCGTCAACGTGACGCCGGATTCGTTCTCCGACGGCGGCGTGAACTTCTCGGCGGACGACGCGATCGCCTCCGCTCGCCGGCTGGTCGAGGAGGGAGCGGTGATCGTCGACGTCGGCGGCGAGTCCACGCGCCCCGGCTCGGAGGGTGTGCCGATCGACGAGGAGCTCCGGCGGGTCCTGCCGGTGCTGGAGGCGGTCGCCGGCGAGCTCCCGGTCTCGATCGATACGGCGAAGGCCGAGGTCGCGCGCCGCGCGATCGAGCTCGGGGCCGAGCTCGTCAACGAGGTCACGGCGCTGCGCGGCGATCCCGAGATGGCGGAGGCCGTCGCCGAGGGCGGGGCGTACCTATGCCTCATGCACTTGCTCGGCGAGCCGCGCACGATGCAGGACGAGCCGCGCTACGACGATGTGGTCTCGGAGGTGAAGGCGTTCCTCGAGGAGCGTCTGCAGCTCGCGGTGGAGGCGGGTGTTCCCGAGGAGCTCGTCCTCCTCGACCCGGGGATCGGCTTCGGGAAGACCGTCGAGCACAACTTCGAGCTGATCCGCCGGCTCGACGAGCTCGCGGCGCTGGGGCGGCCGCTCGTCGTCGGCATCTCGCGGAAGCGCTCGCTGGGTCGAATCCTTGGCGATTCGGAGGCGACGACGGGGCCGCTCTCGGCGAGCCTCGCGGCGGCCGTCACGGCGTACGAGCGAGGCGCGACGGTGCTCCGGGCCCACGACGTACTCGAGCACGTCGAGGCGCTGACCGCGGCGAGGGCGGTGGTGGGGTGAGCGTGAAGGTCGAGCTGGTCGGGCTCGAGGTGCTCGGCAAGCACGGCGTCGAGGACGCCGAGCGGGAAAACGGGCGCGTCTTCGTCTACGACGTCGCGCTCGACGTCTCCGAGCCCGACTCGGACGAGCTCGCGGCGACGGTCGACTACCGCGCCGTCGCAGCCTGCGTGCACGAGGTCTCGGACGCGCGGAGCTACAGGCTGATCGAGGTGCTGGCCGCAGCTGTCGCGGACGAGCTGAAGGCGCGGTTCCAGGCCGCCGAGCGCGTGCGCGTGACGGTCCGGAAGTCCGGGATCAACCCGGCCGGCCTGATCGTCCAGCATTCCGCGGCGACCGCCGAGCGCACGTAGAGTTGCTGCATGCATCGGAGCGACTGGTACTGGCAGCCCGACCCAAGCAAGCCGTTCTTCGTCTGCGCCAAGCCGACGAAGCTCGTGCGGCGGGGTCGTCGCGAGTACTTCATGCTCGGGAAGAAGGCCGACGGCGCCGAAGTGGAGATCCGGCTGTCCGCGGGTAGGTTTGAGATCGAAGGCCTGACCTAGGCCGCGGCCTGCCCGGCCTCCCACGAGGCCCACAACTCCGCGTATCGGGCACCCTCCGCGACGAGCTCGTCGTGTGTCGCGATCTCGACGAGCCGCCCGCCGTCGATCACCGCGACACGATCCGCCCGCTCCGCGGTCGAGAGCCTGTGGGCGATCGTGATCACCGTCCTGCCGGTGGAGACGGCGGCCAGCGCGCGCTCGACCTCGGCCTCGGTCGCAGGGTCGAGGCTCGACGTCGCCTCGTCGAGGACGATCACGGCCGGATCGGCCAGCGCGACCCGCGCGAGCCCGACCAGCTGCCGCTCGCCGGAGGACAACCGGACGCCGCGCGTCCGCACGTCGGTCTCGAGCCCGTCGGGAAGCGCGGCGAAGCGGTCGTACGCGTCAATCGCGTGCAGCGCCTCGGCGACCTCCTCGTCCGTGGCGTCGATGCGCCCGAGGCGGACGTTGTCGGCGAGCGAGCCGGAGAAGAGGTGGCCCTCCTGCGGAAGGAACACGATCCGCCGCCGCAATGAGTCGTCCGACGCCTCGCGCAGGTCGACGCCGTCGAACCGGACCACCCCGGTGCCCGGGTCGTACTGGCGCGTCAGCAGCTTGGCGAGCGTGGACTTCCCTGCGCCGGTCGGGCCGACGAGGGCCAGGCTCTCACCCGTGATCACGTGCAGCGTCAGGTCGTGGAGGACGGGATAGCCGGCGTAGCCGAATGTCACACCCTCGGCGACGAGGTCACCGGCCGGCGGCAGCTCGGTCGAGCCCCCGACGACGGTGATCGGTGTCTCGAGTAGCGCGACGATCTTCGTCAGCGCGGCGCGGCCCGACTGGAACTCCGAGAACCAGTCGCCGAGCCGGGCGATCGGGTCGAAGAGGTTGAGCAGGTAGAGCGCGAAGGCGACCAGCGTCCCCTTCGTGATCTGACCGTGCCAGTAGAGGTAGCCGCCGACGAGCAGCACCGACGCCATCGACAGCGCCTGCGCGAACGAGATCACCGAGAAGAACGAGATGTTCACGAGTGAGACGCGGCGCCAGGCGCGGACAAGCGCGGAGCTGTGCTCCCGGTAGTCCTCGAACTGCTCGCGCTCACGGCGGAACGACTGGACCACCCGCATCCCCGTCAGGCCCTCCTGGAGCGAGGTCAGCGTGTCCGCGACCCGCTCGCGGAGCGCGATGTAGGAGGGGTGGGACCGCCGTTGATACGAGAACGCGGACACCGCGAGCAGCGGCGTCGAGATCAGCGCGACGAGCGCGAGCAGGGGCGACATCGTGATCAGCACGACGAGCGTGATCGCGAGGACGAGCAGGCTGCCGACGACCTCGACGAGGACCTGCCGCGTAAACGTCGTCAGTGTCTGGACGTCGGCGGTCAGCCTCGAGATGAGGACGCCTGCGCGCTCGCTCTCGAAAAACGGCATCGACAGCCGCTGCAGGTGGCCGAACGCGGCGACGCGAAGGTCGCCGAGGAACCGCTCGCCCCCGCGCGCCGTGCCGACGACGACCATCCGCTCGAAGATCGGGCGCAGCACGATCAGCACGAGGAAGACGAGCGCGGCGCGGCTGATCGCACCCTCGTCGCGCTGCTCGATCCCGCGGTCGATCGCGTACCGGACGAGCAGCGGCACGGACACGGTGACGAGGGTTGCGCCGACGATCCCGATCCCCGCCAGCGCGATCAGCCTGCGGTAGGGCCGGAGGAGCTCGGAGGTCCGGCGCCGGACCGCTCCCCGCTCGAGCTCGACGCTCACGCCGCTCCCTCCAGGTCGAGCGCGAGGAGCCTGCGGTAGCGGTGCGAGCTCCGGATCAGCTCTTCGTGGCTGCCGGACTCGACGATCCGCCCGCCCTCGAGGAGAGCGACGCGGTCGGCCAGCGCGATCGTCGCCGCACGATGCGCGATCACGAGCGTCGTCCGTCCTTTCATCAGCGTCCCGAGCGCCGCGCGGATCTCGTGCTCCTTGGTCGCGTCCACCGCCGAGGTCGCGTCGTCGAGGATCAGAACGGCGGGGTCGGCGAGGATCGCGCGAGCGATCGCGATCCGCTGCCTCTGCCCGCCGGACAGCGAGTAGCCGCGCTCGCCGAGGACCGTGTCGTAGCCCTCCGGCAGCGGCGCGATGAACTCATGGGCGCCAGCGAGCTTCGCGGCGAGCACGACCTGTTCGTCGGAGGCATCCGGGCTCGCGAAGGCGATGTTCGCCCGCACCGAGTCCGAGAAGAGGAACGTGTCCTCGAAGACCAGCGCCACCGCGTGGCGGAGGTCGGACACCTTCAGGTCGCGGACGTCGAGCTCCGCGATCCGGACCGTTCCTTCCTGCACGTCGTAGAAGCGCGCCAGGAGCGCGGCGATGGTGCTCTTGCCCGAGGCGGTTTCGCCGACCAGGGCCAGCGAGGTGCCGTGCGGGATCTCGAGCTCGAGCCCGTCGAGGAGCGCGTCGCCTCCGTCGTAGCCGAAGCGCACTCCTTCGAGCCGGACGTCGAACGCTCCGCCTTCGAGCCGCTTCGGCCGCGGCGCCTCGACCACGACCGGCTCCGCCTCCAGGATCTCGGTGATACGTCCCGCCGCCGCGAGTGCGCGCTGCACCGTCGAGATCCGTTGGCCGAGAACGCGCAGGGGCCAGACGAGCAGAGCGAGGTAGAGGTTGAAGGCGGCGAGCTCACCGAGGGTCATCTGCCCGTCGATCACGCGGTGCGAGCCGTACCAGAGCGCCACGAGGATCCCGACCAGCGGGAGCGCCTCGAGCACCGGCAGGAAGATCGCATCCACCCGCGCGACGTCCAGCGCTCGGTCGACGACACGGTCGCTGGCCGAGCGGAAACGCGAGTCCAGCACGCGCCCTGCGCCGAGCCCCTTCACGACGCGGATCCCGGAGACCGTCTCCTCGACGAGCGACGTCGAAGAGGCGAGCTCCTCCTGGAGCCGGCTCGTGCGGCCGCGGTACAGCGCCGAGTAGCGCCAGAACCCGATCGAGACGAGCGGGAGGGGAAGGAGGACGACCAGCGCGAGGGGCAGGTCGATCAGGAGCAGCATGATCGAGACGGCGAAGACCGTCAGGACGTAGCCGAGCGTGTGTCCGATGGAGTCGAGCAGCCGGGCGACGAGCTCCGCGTCGTTCGAGGCCCGGCTCATGAGCTCCCCAGCCCCGACGCGGTCGTGGAAGCGAGCGTCGAGCTCGAGCGCCCGGTTGTAGAGCCCGTCGCGCACGGCAGCGTCGGCGCGGCTCCGGTTCCGAATCGCGAAGAAGTGCCGGTAGCCGCCGGCGATCGCTTCGATCAGGCCCAGGACGAGGATCCCGCCGCACCAGAAGAGGAGCGGGCCGCTGTGGTGCGGGAGGATGCCCGCGTCGATCGCCCGCTCGACGAAGAGCGGTGACGTCACCGCGGCTGCCTGCCAGGCGAGCCCGGCCGCCACTGCGCAGCCGACGCCGAACCGCTCGCGGCGGATCAGGCTCCACAGGTAGCGCCACGCAGCTGCGCGCCGCGCGACTTCCACCTGGTCCTCCACGGTGGTCCTAGCGGAGGGCCTGCGCCCTGATGCTCAGCTGGTACGACGCCGAGCGCACTTTTCGACCGAGGAAGAGATCGAGGTAGGCGAAGTAGCCGCGGGCGCCCCTGTTCGCGATGCGAGTGCTCTCGGTACGTCCACCGCGGTGCGCGCTCGACGCCAGGAGGTCACGCCCTCTCGCTGCTCCGGTCTCGGACACGCGCTTCGTCCTCGGCCCCCACAGCGCCGCGTTCACGTCGTTGGTGGGCTTTACGGTGGCGGTCACCGTCCGGCGTGCCGGGATCCAGACGCGATAGACGTCGTGCGGATCCTCGGTAGAGCTCAGCCGTGCGCGGTACGTGGCGCGGCCGTGGGTGCGGGAGGTCACCGGCTTCGCTGCAGTACCGAAGATCCCGTTCGCCTTCACGTGGTCGACGTCGTCGTTGGGCTCGAGCGGGTCGACGGGCGCCGGCGCCTTGGCCAGGGCTGCGGGGATGTCGAGCAGGCCGTGGCCCGTGCGGTTGTCAGGCCCCGACGGAGCGATGTCGCGGGCCGAGCTGCGCATCACCTCGAAGACCTGCGTCTTGTCGAGCGTCGGCCGCGCCGTCCACACCCATGCAGTTGCCGCTGTCACCATCGGCGCGGAGAAGCTCGTTCCAGTCGCGGTCAACCACAGGGCGGGATCGGTCGGGTGCTGGTACGGGATCTGCTCGCCGGGTGCGGCGAGGTCGACCGCGGGGCTCGTGCTGGAGAAGCTCGACGGCAGGTCGCTCTGGTTCGTCGCGCCGACGGTCAGGACGTGGGGGAAGTCCGCGGGGTAGATCGCCGGGTCCTGCGAGAGGCGCTCGTTTCCCGCGGCGGCGACGATCAGCGTCCCGCGGCCGAAGGCGCTGATCACGGCCTCGTAGATCGCGCGGGACGGCTCGTCGCCGCCGAGGCTCAGGTTGATCACGCTGCGACCGGCCGCGACCGCGCGGCTGATCCCGCGGACGATCGACGCCTCCGTCAGGGAGTCGAGGTCGTAGGCGCGGAGCACCGCCTGTGGATAGACCCCGACCGTGCCCTTGCCGTCGGTCGGCGCCGCGGCGGTCGAGGCGACGATCGTCCCGTGGTACTCGTCGGAGTTGAGGAGCGTGTGCTGCGCGTTCAGCAAGAACGTGTTCGGGCGGGCCGCGAACTCCATGTGCACCGTGTCCAGGCCCGAGTCGACCACGGTGATCGGCATGCCCGGGCCAGGCGGCTCCACCTTGTCGGCGCCGACGTGGTACAGGTGCCAGCCGATCGTCGGCGCGACCAACGGGTCGCCGCCCTGGAGGTGGCCGGTGTCGTAGACCGGCCGGTCCGGCTCTGCGTACCGGATCGATCCCATGTGGCGCAGCCGTGGGACCAGGCGCCGTACGACGTCGCTCTCGAGCCGCCAGATGTGGAGCTCGGGCGCGACGACCGTGGCTCCCCGGGCGGCGAGAAGGTTCTCCGCGGCCGGATCTGGCCGCATCCCGACGAGCGTGTAGCGGTACTGCGCAAGTGCGTCGAGGCTCCGCCCGGTCGGCACGACGGCAGCGGGCGCCGCCTGCGCCGGGGCCGGCGCAGCGAGGAAGAGGAACGCCAGAAAGACCCCGAGCCGGCGCATGACACGCAACACTAGCCGCGACGTGCCGCTCGTCTACATCGGCCTCGGCGCCAACCTCGGCGACCGGGAGACGGCGATCCGCCGGGCGCTGCGGCTGCTGGAGAGCGGCGACACGGCCGTCGTCGCTGTCTCAACGCTCCGCGAGACGGATCCGGTCGGGTACGAGGAGCAGCCCAGGTTCCTGAACGGCGCGGCCGCCCTCCGGACCGAGCTGGAGCCGCGGGAGCTCCTCGACCGTCTCCTCGCCGTCGAGCTCGAGCTGGGCCGAGACCGCTCGGGACCTCGGTTCGGCCCGCGGACGATCGATCTCGATCTCCTGCTCTACGACGGCCGGGTGGTGAGCGAACCGGGGCTCGAGGTCCCGCATCCGAGGCTGCACGAACGAGCGTTCGTGCTGGAGCCGCTTTTCGAGCTGGACGAGGGCCTCGAGGTGCCGGGGCGGGGCCCGGTCCGAGCTTTGCTCGCAGGACTACAATGACGCCATGTCGCACCTCGACGAGCTCGACGAATACGAGGCGGAGCTCGAGCTACAGCTGAAGAAGGAGTACACGGCCGTCTTCGGACTGTTCCAGTACTGCGTCCTCACCCAGGACGCGACGTACCTCTGCAACACGCTCGACCTCCGCTACGTGCCCCAGCCCAGCTATCCGTTCTTCCACCTGCGGATGGAGGACGTCTGGGTCTGGGACAAGAACCGGCCGACGCGGATGATCCCGCGGGCCGAGGTCTACACGTCGAGCGACGTCACCGTCGAGGAGCTCCGCGGCGAGGGCGAAGAGCCCAAGCTGACGGCGGAGTCGCTCGCCGAGCGCATCGGCGAGCCGCTACGCGACGACGAGTAGCACTCGCGCCGCTTGCTGCTCGCAATCGACGTCGGGAACACTCAGACCGTTTTCGGGCTGTACCGGGACGCCGAGCTCGGGGACACGCGGCGCTCGGCGACCGAGTCGCACCGCACGGGTGACGAGCTCGGCGCCCTCATCTCCGACCTGATCGACCTCGACGAGGTCGACGGAATCTGCCTTTCCTCGACCGTCCCGACGCTCGTCCGCTCCTACGAGGACTTCGCCGAGCGGTGGGCGCGGGCGCGGCTGCTCGTCGTTGGCCGGGGCGCGAAGACGGGTATCCCGATCCGCTACGACGACCCGCGGGAGGTCGGCCCCGACCGGATCGCGAACGCCCTCGCGGCGCGAGACCGGTACGGCTCGCCGGCAATCGTCGTCGACTTCGGCACCTCGACCAACTTCGATGTGGTGTCCTCGGAGGGGGAGTACGCCGGGGGCGTGCTCGCCCCGGGGATCGAAGTCTCGATGGATGCGCTCTTCGCGCGTGCGGCGCGGCTCTTCAGCGTTGACTTCTCGGCGCCGGCGACGGTGATCGGGAAGACGACGGGTGCCTCGCTCCAGTCAGGCCTCGTCTACGGCTTCACGGGGCAGGTGGACGAGATCGTCACGCGGATCCGCGGTGAGCTCGGCGCCGAGGCCACGGTCGTGGCGACGGGCGGCCTCGCCGAGCTGATCGCCCCGCACTCGCGGACGATCGAGCACGTCGATCCGTTCCTGACGCTCGAAGGCCTGCGCCTGATCTGGGCGCTAAACGTCTAGAAACCCACACACCGCGCCTCGTTTGAGATCCCTTGACCAATGGGGAGACAGGTCTGTCTCCTAAATCGAGAAAGGGGCTGAGAGGTGCTGTACGCAATCGACATCGGGAGCAGCGTGGAACAAGGATTCGACACGTTCTTCGCCTGGCTCCCGGCGCTCATCGGAGCGCTTGTAATCCTGATCATCGGCTACATCGTGGCCAAGGTCGTCGGAAAGCTCGTCGCCCGCGTGCTCGGCCGCGCGGGGCTCGACCGCGAGTTGCTCTCGGGCGCAAGCGGCGAGTGGGTGGGCAAGGTGACGGCGGCGCCGTCGACGCTGGTCGGCAAGCTCGTGTTCTGGGCGATCCTGCTCGGCGCGATCTCGCTCGCCGCCACCGCACTCGGCATCGACGCGCTGACCGCGTTCGTGGCCTCCGTCTACGCCTACCTGCCGAACGTGATCGCGGCGGTCCTGATCTTCCTGGTCGCGGGAGCGATCGCAGCCGGGGTCTCGACGCTCGCGAGCCGGTTCATGGGCGACACGCCGACAGGTCGGATCGTTGCGACGGTCGCGCCGATCCTCGTGATGACGATCGCGACCTTCATGATCCTCGACCAGCTGAAGATCGCGCAGGACATCGTGATCATCACGTACGCGGCGCTCCTCGGGGCGATCGCGCTGGCCTCCGCGCTGGCCTTCGGCCTCGGAGGCCGCGAGGTGGCCGCTGACATGCTGCGTCGCGGATACGTCAAGGGCCAGGCGGCGACCGAGCAGGCGAAGCGGGACCTCGAGGTCGGCAGGACGCGCGCCCAGTCGGACATGCAGACCTCCGACACGCGGGAGCCGTCCACGCACGTGATCGCGGAAGAGCCGACGCAGGTTCGGTAACGCGCCGGGAGCTCGGGGGACGCGCGAAGGGGCGGCAGTGCCGCCCCTTCGTCTGTCCCTACGCCCGCTCGGTCGTCTGAACCGTGTCAGTGCGCGGGACCGACAGGATCGTGCGGTCGGCGCGGCGGTGGTACCGCTCGCCCATGTAGCCGCCGATCGTGCCGCCGACGAACATCGCGATCACGGCCGCAACGCCGCTGACGATCGCGGTGGTGGTGAACGCGTCCGTGGAGAACCACTGCGGCAGGTCGACGTTCCCGAGCACGTCGTACTCGCTGCCGAGCCACGCCGCGAGGCCGGAGACGATCGCCGCGAGGATCAGCGTCCAGATGCCGGTGGCGAAGCCGTTCCGTGCACCGTCGTACCTGGCGATGCGCCCGGCGGCCCAGCCGCCGATCACGTAGGCCACGAAGAGCACGGCCACGCCGCCGATCATGCTTGCGAACGAGAGGTCCTGGGCGTCGCTCTCGAGCCCGGTTTGGTAGCCGACGGCTCCGACCGCCGCTCCGATCAGCCCGGCCAGGATCAACGTCGTCGACAGCGCGGTCAGCATCCCGACGAGCGTCGCGGGGATGTCGATGCCGCCGAAGCGCTCCCGGGCCGCGGCGATCCCGGCGTACGGATCGGTGGTCCTGCGCCGCTCCTCGGTCTGGACGTCGACCGGGCGCGCGTCGGCCTCGTGGTCGACGCGGGCGTCTCGTGTCTCGGTGGTTCCGGTTGCCATCACAACCCTCCTTGCAGGTTGCAATGGCTATTCCCGTTATCCGCCGCCGTAAATCGAGATCGGGAGATTCAGCTCGACTTCCGCTGCCGGAGCGTGTTCCTGCTCCAGGCGGGCGAGCAGGAACTCGGCTCCAGGAGCCGCGATCAGCAGCCGTTCCTCGACCTCGTCGAGCGTGTCGAGCTGCGTCAGGTCCTGCTTGAACTGGCGCGGGAAGCGCCCCCGGCCGAGGTACCAGCCGTAGAACTTCTTCAGGAAGCTCGTCGCCCGCTTCTCGCCGAGCTCCCGCGCCGTCTCCCGCATGAAGAGGATCAGCTCGGCGGCGACCTCCTCGCGTGAGGGCGGCGAGTCGGAGTCACCGACGATCTCCCGGATCGCCCACGGGTTTCCCTGCGCGGCGCGCCCGACCATGACGGCATCGGCGCCGGTCGTGGCGAGGATGGCCTGAGCCTTCGCCCGGGAGGTGATGTCGCCCGACGCGACCACGGGGACCTCGACGAGGTCGACGAGCTCGGCCGTCAGCGAGTGGTCGGCTTCGCCCGTATACATCTGCTTCGCCGAGCGCGGATGCAGCGTCAGCGAGGCGGCGCCGGCGTTCACGAGGCGAGGCGCAAGGTCGAGGCAGGTCCGCGCGCCGTTCTCGAGCCCGCGGCGCATCTTCACCGTGACGGGAACCGAGACGGCGTCGGCGACAGCGCCGACGATTGCTGCGGCGCGATCGGGATCCTCCAGCAGCGTCGCGCCGGCGCCCGTCTTCGTCACCTTCTTCACCGGGCAGCCGAAGTTGATGTCGACGAGATCGGCGCCCGCTGCCTCCACCATTCGTGCGGCCTCGGCCATCGTCGCCGGGTTCGACCCGAAGATCTGGACGGCGAGCGGGTGCTCGTCGGAGGCGATGCGCAGGTAGCCGAGCGTCCGCTCGTTGCGGTGCTCGAGCCCCGCGCAGCTGACCATCTCCGAGCAGACGAGACCGGCGCCGAAACGGCGTCCCTGGCGCCTGAACGCCTGCACGCTGACCCCCGCCATTGGGGCGAGGACGACGCACGAAGGGATCTCGACGGGCCCGATGTGCCACGCCGACGTCAGATTGACCTGCATAGAGCGCGAAATCGTAGCCGAGGAGGTTTGACGTCCTCCGACGGCGTAGGTACCATGCCGCCCCCGCGAGGGCCGGATTACGGCCCGCGGCTTTTTTGTTGGTAGCGAGGAGGCCTTTTGTGAGGGAAGTGATTCTCACTCCCGAGGGTTACAAGAAGCTGAAGGAAGAGATCGAGTACCTCTCGACCGAGAAGCGGCGCGAGGTCGCAGATCGCATCCGGATCGCGCGCGAGTTCGGCGACATCACCGAGAACGCCGAGTACGACCACGCGAAGAACGAGCAGGCGATGCTGGAGCACCGGATTGCCCAGCTCGAGGAGCGTCTGATCGCCGCGCGCGTGATCGACAAGAAGGAGATCTCGAAGGACGTCGTCAGCGTCGGCTCGCACGTCCGCCTGCGGGACGTCGCCGCCAAGGAGACGGTCGAGTACCACATCGTCGGCTCCGCTGAGGCGAACCCGTCGGAGAACAAGCTCTCCAACGAGTCGCCGGTCGGCAAGGCGATCATCGGCAAGAAGAAGGGCGAGACCGTCGAGGTCGCGACCCCGCGCGGCGCGAAGCTCAAGTACAAGATCCTCGAGATCAAGGCCGCCTAGCTCCGGTCGCCGAAAGTCTGCGACTTTCGGCGAGGACCGTGGTCCGTGGGCTGGTCGCCGCTCGAGACCTTCGGTGGCGAACGGGCCAAGCCCGTTCGCGCCGTAACCGAACTGCCCAAGTAACAAGTTGTTACTAGCCAGGGCGGAGTGTCACGAGCCGTGCGGGTTCGAGGCCTCTCGCCGGGCCGAACCCTCCAAGTAACAAGTTGTTACTAGCGCGCTTGGGCGGCCACTAGACTCGCCCGCCATGGCGTCCTTGCCCAAGCGGTTTCCGGACCGCGTCGAGATCTCGTCCGTCCGCGTGGAGGCCGAGCCGCTCGAGGCCGGGGAGGAGGGGGAAGAGGCGCGGAGGATCGCCGGCCGGGTGATGGCCCGAAGGGACATGGGGAAGCTCGTCTTCCTCGACCTCGTCGACCGCTCCGGCCGGATCCAGCTGCTCGTGCAGCCTGACCGGATCGGGCCCGTCGACCTCGCCCTCGGCGACATCGTCGGCGTCACCGGTCGGCCCGCCCGAACGCGCCGCGGCGAGCCCTCTCTGGCCGCCGACGAGCTCGTCGTGCTCGCCAAGATCAAGCGGCCGCTTCCCGACACCTTCCACGGCCTCAAGGACGTCGAGTCGCGCTACCGGCAGCGCTACCTCGACCTGCTCGTGAACGAGGAGTCGCGCGCCGACGCCCTCACCCGCGCGCGCATGCTCACCGCAATCCGCCGCCGGCTCGACGAGTGGGGCTTCCTCGAGGTCGAGACGCCAGTGCTCCAGCCTCGCTACGGCGGCGCCTTCGCCGAGCCGTTCGTGACGCACTCGAACGAGCTCGACACCGACCTCTACCTCCGCATCGCGACGGAGCTCTACCTCAAGCGTCTGATCGTCGGCGGCCTGGACAAGGTCTACGAAGTCGGCAAGGACTTCCGGAACGAGAGCGTCTCCTACAAGCACGCGCCGGAGTTCACGATGGTCGAGTGGTACGAGGCGTACGCCGACTACCGCGACACGATGGAGCGGATCGAGCAGCTCGTCGCCGGCGTCACGGAGGAGGTGCTCGGCACAACGAACGTGACGTTCCGTGGCCACGAGGTCGACCTGGCGCCGCCGTGGCGGCGGTTGAAGCTCCTCGAGGCGCTCGAGGAGGAGGGGCTCTGGACGCGCGACCCCGACGAGCTCCGGCAGCGGCTCGCCGCCCGTGAGGTCGACACGACCGCGGACGAGAGCTGGGCGCAGCTCGTCGACCACGCTCTCAGCTCGTTCGTCGAGCCCAAGCTGATCGAGCCGTCGATCCTCCACGACTACCCGGTCGAGCTCTCACCCTTTGCGCGGCCGACCGACGAGGACCCGTCGATCGTGGAGCGGTTCGAGTACTTCGTCGGCGGGATGGAGCTCGGGAACGCGTTCTCCGAGATCAACGACTCCGACGAGCAGGCGGCGCGGTTCGCGCAGCAGGCTGAGCAGGCGGGCGGCGAGCCGGGTGACCCCGATTACGTCGAGGCGCTCGCCTACGGAATGCCGCCGACAGGGGGCCTCGGGCTCGGCATCGACCGGCTCGCCATGGTCCTGACCGATGCAAGCTCGGTCCGGGACACGATTCTCTTTCCGCAGGTGCGGGAGAAACTCTGAGCCCTCCCTCGTTCGAGGGACACTCGAACGAGCCACTAGTCATACCGCGCCCCTTCCGATGCAAGGTGCGTGCCGAGGGGTCTCCGCCGCGCAACCCTTCTCGCCGTGCTCGCCGGATTGCTGGGGCTCGCAGCCTCTTCGTCCGTGGGCGCGGACAGCGGCGCCTGGTCGGGCCGTGTCGGCGTCGCCGGCCACCTGATCTGGTACGCCGACCAGCAGTCCGAGATGACGCGACTGCGCGCCGGCGGCGTCGACTGGACGCGCGAGGACTTCCTCTGGGACACGATCGAGCCGACCAAGGGCAGTTTCAACTGGTCGTGGCCGGACCACCTGATGACGTCGTCCTCGAAGACCGGGATGAAGGTGCTCGCGATCCTCGACTACTCGGCGAAGTGGGCGTCCTCGGGCCCGAACGGCGACGCGACCTACCCCCCACGGGATCCGGCCGACTACGCCGCCTATGCGGCGGCGGTCGCCCGCCGCTACGGCCCCGGCGGCACCTTCTGGAGCGCCCATCCGGAGCTCGCGCCGCAGCCTCTCACCGCCGTCGAGGTCTGGAACGAGCCGTGGGGCTACTGGGACTGGAAACCGAACCCCGACCCCGCCGCCTACGCGCGGCTGACGAAGGCGGCAGCGGAGGCGGTCAAGGCGGCAAACCCAAGCGTCGAGGTGCTGATGGCCGGCGACCTCCTGCAGGTCCGGACCGACGGGAAGATCGTCGACTGGCTGAAAAACGTCCTCGCGGCTGAGCCGGCGCTGAAGACGCTGGTGGACGCGCTCAGCGTGCACCCGTACCCCTACCCGCGCGACCTCGGCCCGTACGACGACCGCCCGGACCCGCGCTGGGACTTCCGCCGGCTCGAGCTGATCCACCAGACCGACCCGGGCCACCCGATCTGGGTAACCGAGGTCGGCTGGAGCACCGCGGCGGGCGTGGAGGATGCCGTCTCGGAGGCGAAACAAGCGACCTATGTCCGCGGCGCGGTCGAGCGGGCGCTCGGCCAGTGGGGCAGCTACGTCGAGCGCGTCTTCGTCTACTCCTGGGACAAGTCGAACGGCACCGCCGACGACCGGGAGGGCAACTACGGCCTCCGCCGTGCCGACGGGAGCCCGAAGCCTGCCTGGGCGGCGCTGACGAGCCTCCTCGAGACGACGGTCTCCCTCCCGGCGCCGCCTCAGCCGCCGCCGGTGGCTGCATCCACCACGACGCCGAAGCCACCCGCACCCTCCTTCACCCTCGCGGCCGCGCCACAGCGTGCCACCGTCGGTCGCGGCGGCCGCGTCGACTTCCTCCTGACCGCGGGCGGCGGTGTGAACGGGCCTCTCGGTGTCGGCGTCTCAGGCCTCCCGCGCGGTGCGACGGCCATCGTCAGCGGGTCGCTCGGACCGGGCTCGCCCGCCGCCGTCCTGGTCCGGGTCGGCCGCACGGTGCGCCCCGGCACCTACAGGCTCACCTTCCGCGGCACGCTCGGCGGCATGTCGAGGGAGGCGACGGCGACGCTCGTCGTTACCCGCAAGACCGCTCCGCTCTCCCTCTTCGGCTACCTGTCGAGGGCGCGGAGCTGGAGTTTGCTCACGCGCCCCTAGCGGGAATGCCGCCCTACTATCGAGTGCGTGCAAGCGGTCATCCTCGCCGGCGGCTTCGGGACTCGCATCAGCGAGGAGAGCGCCGTGCGCCCGAAACCCATGGTCGAGATCGGCGGTAAGCCGATCATCTGGCACATCATGAAGATCTACGACGCCCACGGGATTCGCGACTTCGTGATCGCCGCCGGCTACAAGGGCTACCTGATCAAGGAGTACTTCGCGAACTACTCGTTGCACGTCTCGAACGTCACCTTCGACCTCGAGCACGGCACGACGACGACGCACCGGAACGGCGCCGAGCCCTGGCGGATCACGATCCTCGACACCGGCGAGCACACGATGACCGGCGGCCGGCTCGTCCGGCTCCGCGACTTCCTCGAGGGCGGCCAGTTCTGTCTGGCGTACGGCGACTGCGTCGCCGACGTCGACGTCACGCGGCAACTCGAGTTCCACGACGAAAGCGGCGGGCTCGTGACGCTGACGGCGGTGCAGCCGCCCGGGCGTTTCGGGGCCGTGCACCTCGGCGAGGGCGACCGCGTGTCCGAGTACACGGAGAAACCCGAAGGTGACGGCGGCTGGATCAACGGCGGCTTCTTCGTCGTCGACCGGGAAGCGATCGAGTACGTCGACGGCGACGACGTGACCTGGGAGCATGAGCCGCTCCGCCGGCTGGCGGAGGACGGCAAGCTGAGCGCGTACCGCCACCACGGCTTCTGGCACCCGATGGACACGCTGCGCGACCGCGCAGTGCTCGAGGAGCTCTGGGTGTCGGGCCAGGCGCCCTGGAAGACCTGGCGCTAGGCCTGGTCGAACCGCGCGTCCTGCTCGCGTCGTAGCTCGTCGACGACCCGGCCGTCGGGGATCCGGACGTCGTCGTACGTCAGCACGCCGTCGCGGGGGACGTCGCGGACGAGGGTCGAGCCGGGGGCCAGTCCCAGTGGGATCAGGTTCTGCCCGCGCGCCGTCTCGACGTTCTCGGCCAGGCCGTAGAGGTGATAGCCGCCGAGCGAATCGAGCTCGGTGCCGGCCTCGAGGTCGATCTTCGCCGCGGCGACGACTTCGACGAGCGGCGCGCCGAGCGGCGTGATCGCGGCGTCCTGGAAGTCGACGGCGCGGGCGACGGTGATCGGCACCTCGAAGTGGCAGAGGTGCCATGGCGTGTAGAAGCAGTAGAGCGGCCCCTCGCCCATCTTGTAGAGGTTGAGGTAGTGCTGCTGCGTCGGGTTGTCGTGCGTTCCGAGCACGAAGACGCCGGGGCTCGGAACCGCGCCGACGACGTAATCGACGATGCCCGGCCCCGCCGTGAGCTCCTCCAGGTCGAAGAGGTCGCGCGTGACGTCGATGTGCGTGCCCGTCTCCACTGTCGGCCCGTGCATCCCGCGCCTCGCGACCCGCATCCCGGTGGCGTTCGCGACGATCGCCTGCTCGTACGAGATCTTCGTCCCGTCGGCGAAGGACGTCACCATCCGCGGGTTCTGGCCCCACTGCTTCGCGAACCCCTCCTGCGTCGTCGGATTGCGGTACGGGTCGTGGAGGCCCTTGATGTTCCCGCACAGCACCGGCGTGACCCCGATCGAGCGGACGAAGCGGAAGAGGTTGAGCTGGACGCCCGGCTGGTCGCCGTCGGCATTCGTGTAGACGAGGCCGCCCTGCTCGGCCTTCTGCCGCAGGATGGGCCCGATCGTGCCGTCGAGCTCGGCGTTCATCAGGATCACGTGCTTGCCGTGGTCGATCGCGGTCGAGACGGCCCTGGCGCCGTTCTCGATCGACCCGGTCACCTCGATCAACGCATCGATGCCCGGCTGGCGCGCCACGAGCAATGCGTCGTCCGTGACGGCGTAGCGGTCGGAGGCGATCGCCGCTTCGAGCTCGTCCGGCGTCGAGACCTCGACGACGTCGTCTGCGCCCGCCTCGCGGTAGGCCTGGTGCGCCTTGTCGAGCGTTCGGTTTGCGATCGCGACGAGGCGCATCCCCGGTACCGAGCTCAGGATCTGCAAGGCGATGCCGCGACCCATGAACCCGGCGCCGACCATCGCGACCCTGATCGGATTCCCGTCGCGGGTGCGGCGCTCGAGTGCGGTGTCGACGATCTGCATCAGCCGTTGAAGTCCGGCCAGGTCGCGTCCTTTGGGGACAGAAAGGCGTTGGCGGGATCCGGCCATTCGATCCCGAAGGCGGGGTCGTCCCAGCGGACGCCGCCCTCCGCCTCCGGTGTGTAGAACTCGGTCACGAGGTAGTGCACCTCGGTGTCGGGCTCGAGCGTCTGAAAACCGTGGGCGAACCCCTCGGGGACGTAGAGCGCGCGGCGGTTCTCCTGCGTGAGGTCGACGCCGACCCACTGCTTGTAGGTGAGCGAGTCGGGCCGCAGGTCGACGATCACGTCGTGGATCGCGCCGCGGGTGGCGCGCACGACCTTCACCTCCGCGTGCGGGGCGTGCTGGAAGTGCATCCCGCGGAGCGTCCCCTGGCGGGGGTTCCAGGACGTGTTCGCCTGGACGAGCCGGGCGTTGAGGCCGTGGTCGGCGAACTCGTTCGCGCAGAACGTCCTGGCGAAGAAGCCGCGCTCGTCCTCACGGCGCTCGAGGTCGATCACGAAGGCGCCGGGAAGCCTCGTCTCTTCGAAGATCACGCCGCGCGCCTCCAGCGCAGGGTCCGGTCGAGCTCGCCTCGCTCCAGCAGCAGCCGCAACCGCTTCAGGCGCGTGAAGCGGTCGCTCTCGAACTGCCCGAGCGTGAGGTCGGCGGCGCGGTAGGCGGCGACGAGCTCCTGCGCCCCGGCCCTCGCCGTCCAGGTTAGCCGGAGCTCGGGGAAGGTGCGGTGGAGCTTCGCGAAGCTGACGCGGTAGCTGCGCGGGTCGGGGTCGCCCGAACCGGCGTACTCGACCTCGGACTCGTCGACGACCTCGTGCACGATGTCCCCGAGCTGGCGTACCTGGTAGTTCTCGTCGTCGCGGCCGACGTTGAACGCCTCGCCGCGGACGACGTCCTCCGGGGCCTCGACGGCGGCCAGCGCCGCGCGGGAGATGTCCTCGACGTGGATCAGCGGCCGCCACGGCGTCCCGTCGCTCATGATCTTCACCTTGCCCGTCGTGTAGGCCCAGCCGACGAGGTTGTTCAGCACGAGGTCGACCCGAAGCCGCGCGGAGACCCCGTACGCGGTGGCATTCCGCATCGACACCGGCGCGAAGTCGGGGCCGGCCAGCTCCGTCAACGCCTCCTCCGAGCGAACCTTGGACTCCGCATAGGCGGTGAGCGGCTTCAGCGGCGCGCTCTCGTCGACCGCCTCGTCCGAGGACGTGCCGTACATCGAGCACGAGGAAGAGAAGACGAAGCGCCGGACGCCGGCCTCGCGGGCGGCACGCGCGAGCGAGACGGTCGCCTCGTAATTGATCTCGCGCGTGAGCTCCGGGCTGAAGTCGCCGATCGGGTCGTTCGACAAGGCCGCCAGGTGGACGACGGCGTCGAATCCGTCGAGCTGCTCGCGCCGCACGTCGCGGACGTCGGCGAGCAGCGTCTCGGTCGCAGGCGAGGGAGCGGAGGCGAGGTCACAGTCGCGGTAGAAGAGCGTGTCGAGGCCGACGACCTCGTGGCCGGCGGCGGCGAGCACCGGCGCGCAGACGGAGCCGATGTAGCCGTGGTGTCCGGTGAGGAGGATCTTCATCTTCCAAGGAGGGTTCTCGCCCGTGCCAGCGCGTCCGTCGTACCGATGTCGATGAACTCGCCCGGGAAGACTACGGACCGAGCCCGCCCGGCCCGCGCGAGGTCGTCGAAGTGGTGACCGATCTCAGCTCGCTGCTCGAGGCCCTCCAGCGCCCCGCAGCGAGCTGCCGCCGCGCCCCAGATCAGGTTGCCGGGGGGCTCCGGGACCTTGACGTGCACGGCCCGCACCTCGTCGCCCTCGAGCTCGACCACGTCCGAGCGCTCCGGCTCCGGCGAAGAGAAGACGGCGAGCACCAGGTCGCCCGGCTCGCGCAGGAGCTGCGCGAACCCGTCGACGGGCTCCCAGATCGAGTCGGGGAACCCGATCAGGACGGTGTCGTCCTCGTCGAGTCCGTCGAGGGCAGCCGCGACGGACGCTGCGGCGGTCGGCGGCGACTGCACGACGACGGACAGGCCGAGCCCCGCGGCATGCACCGCGACGTCGGGCTTGTCCGGGCGCGTCACGACGCGGATCTCGTCCGCCCCGCCTGCCCGCATCCGCTCGACCACGTAGTCGAAGACCGGTCGACCGCCGACCTCGAGCAGCTCCTTCGAGCCGTCGAGTGGCTGGAGGCGCGTTGCGGCGCCCGCTGCCGGGATCACGCCGACGATCAGCGGGAGACGAGGCGCTTGAGCCAGCCCTCCGAGCGCGAGGGCTCGGCACGCCGGCGGGGAGGGACGCGGAAGAGGCGGGCGGCCAGTTCCTCGCAGAGCGCCTCGACCCGTTCCGCCGTCTCGCGGTAGACCTTCGCCGACCGGCCGTAGGGGTCGCCGAGCTCGTTGGCGTCGAGGAGCTGCGGCGGCCGGCCGCTGCGGGCCTGGTGCGCCAGAGCGACCGCCTCGCGGGCCCGAGCCACCGGATCCTGCTCGTGCGGCTGGACCTCGCGGAGGAGGCCGACGAGCTCCGGCATCGTGAACGTGCGCTCCGACGCTGCGTCGCCGTCGACCACGGCGGCGGCGACGTGCATCCGCTCGAAGCCGACGACGAGGTCGGCGTCCGCGAGGCCGGCCTCGCTCATGTGCCGGCAGCGATGCGGGCTCAGGTCGAGCTGCATCGCCGCGGCGGCATCGATCGCCTCACGGAGCGCCGGGCTCGGCGGGAGCGAGAGCGTGCCGCCGGAGGAGACGTCGACCGGCAGCTCAGCGGTCAGGTCGCGGAGCAGGACCTCGGCCAGCGGGCTGCGAAAGCGGTTCCCGGTGCACAGGACGACGAGCCGAAATCGGTTCACAGGAAGCTCCCGGACCACAGGTAGGCCGAAAGTGTTGGCACTCTATAGCCGACAACCTTCCTGTCATGGCCACTGACACCCCTTCGCGAACCGGCGCTCCGACGCTGCCCGACTACTTCCGGGTCATCCGGCGGCGCAAGTGGATCATCGTCGGCTGCGTGGTTTTGCTGCCGCTGCTCGCGCTGCTCCTGTCCTCGCGCCAGCAGGCGATCTACCAGGGGACCTCCGAGGTCTACCTCAGCCCGCAGAACCTTGCGGCGGCGCTGACGAACACGACCGACGGGACGACCTTCCAGGATCCCGAGCGGTTCGCCGAGACGCAGGCCGACCTCGCCTCCGTCCCCGAGGTCGCCACGCGCGTCTGCCAGAACGTCACGCCCCAATGCAACCCCGCCGACCTGCTGAAGAACTCCGAGGTCGAGGCCAAGCCGAACGTCGACCTGCTCGAGTTCCGCGTCCGGGACGAGGACGCCGGCCGGGCCGAGCAGCTGGCGACCGAGTACGCGCGGCAATTCACGACCTATCGGAGTGAGATCGACACCGCCGCGTTGAAGACGGCGCTCGCCAGGCTCGAGGAACGGATCCGGCAGCTCGAGCGGAGCGGCGACCGGAGCTCCGCGCTCTACGCCAGCCTCGTCGGCAAGGAGCAGGAACTGCGCCTGCTCGAGGCGCTCCAGACGTCGAACGCGTTCGTCGTCCGGCCGTCGACGACCGCCGAACAGGTTCAGCCGAAGACCACGCGAAACGTGATCCTCGCGATCATGTTCGGCCTCGCCTTCGGCCTGCTGTTCGCGTTCCTCTGGGAGGCGCTCGACACGAGGCTCCGGTCGGCCGAGGAGATCACGGAACGGCTCAAC